>OLPF01000119.1_pt1 | contig 90378 bp, 105 predicted proteins | sample 1673121 | NCBI WGS metagenome assembly OLPF01 (sample SAMEA3136756, study PRJEB25190) | human gut metagenome
AGGTTTTGACGTTTTGCTCAGTTTTCAAAGATCTTGCAATCTTTTTTCAAGTTGCCTACTAAATATATCAAAATTATATGTTATTGTCAACATCTTTTTTGATATTTTTTTTAATTTTACTTGAAAAATCAATACTTTTTGCGGATTGCTTTTCTAATATAACACCCACATTTCACAAAGTCAACACATTTTTTAATTTTTTTACAAAAAAAGTTACTTATGCGTAACTTTCTTCTTTAACTCGACATATTTGTTATAAAAATGTTCTACTGTACCAGTAGAAAACGGTTCTTGATGTTCCTTTGCCATCTCAATTAAATTTCCTAATTCTTCTTTCAAAACAACATCAAGTTCTTTCGAATAATGCATCAATCCTTTGTGATAATTGTATTCACCTCGATCTAACACTTTAAACGATCCATCCGGGAAAACACGTAAATCCAAATCGTAATCAATATATTTAATCGTCGTGCCATCTAAAATGAATGGAGAGGCAATATTACAATAATAATAAATGCCATCTTTCTTATATTGACCGATAATATTGAACCACTTATCTTTATAAAAGTACATAACTGCAGGTTCTTTTGTTTTCCAACTTCGGCCATCCGATTCAATGACTCTCGTCTTATCATTACCGAAAACCATATAATCGTCGTGGATTTCTAAGAGAACGGCTTCATCCCATGTTCTATGAATGCTACCATCATGTTTATAACAATGTATGTCGAACTTTGTTCCGACCTTTACATTCATTAAAATTTCCTCTTCTCTGTCTTTATTATAAACTCATTTTACAAATTTGCCAAACATTTTACGTATAAATCAAAAATTGGAAAAATTTAGTTGACACAAAATTGCAAAAAAAGAATGCCCTGCAGGGCACTCTTTGATGAATTTAATATTATTCGATTGAGATAAGTTTCTTAGTTTCAACTTCAGTTTTCTTAGGAACTGTGATATTAAGCATTCCATCTTTGAATTCTGCATGAACTTTATCAGTCTCTACATCTCCAAGATAGAATTCTCTTTGGTATTTACCATAAGATCTTTCACGTCTAATGTATTTTTTACTCTTATCTTCTTCTTTATCTTCAGAATGTTTCTCAGCTGTAATTGTCAAATAGCCTTTGTCGCATTCGATTTTAATATCTTCTTTCTTAAATCCAGGAACATCCATTTCAATGTGATAATCACCATCTTTTTCATAAATATCACATTTCATATTACTTTCCTCAGGATCGCTTAAGAAATTATCAAAAATGTCATCTAAATAAAATTTTCTTGGGATTAAACTCATCATATTTCATCCTTCCTTTCAACAATTATAGTTATACCACTTTATTTAGCACTTGTCAACAGAGAGTGCTAACTTTTTTATTTTTTTAAAATTTTACTTTACCCTCAATGAAATCTTTCTCATTTATAGTATAGGCAACATTTTTCCAATTTATGTCATATTGAATAAATTTTTGTTGAATGACTTTCGGATCATCATGCCAAACACGATTCCCATATACTTCTGATGCATGGAAAAAAGTACCATCTGCTTTCATGTAATTATCCCGTTGCATCACGAAGCATCCGATACCAGCTATCTTATTATAAATAACATCGTTTGCTTCATACCCTTTTACAATCGTCGTCTCCAAATAATATTTTACTTGTAAATCATAATTAGAAAGAGTAAATGTCTTTCTTACCAAATAATCTTTTCCATCTTTCACAGAAATATGAAAACGACTTCGATCAATCTTCAAAGTGCCAGCCTTTCCTTTATATATACTAAGCACATGCCGAACGGTATTACAACGTACATTTTTTTTCGCATCTAATACTCGTTTTTGATATTCTTCCTCACTAATCTGTGTATAAAAATAACTGTGATCATAATACATGATAGCTCAACTCCTCTACTTATCGTTAGTATACCAAACAAAACGATAAACTCATTCAAAATCTTTTGCAAAAATATCAGAATTTCGCACATAAAATCCAAATTTTTCATACAACGCATGCGCATCCAAACGATTTCTACTCGATGTTAGGAAAATTCGAAAAATATGATTTTCTTGTGCGAAATCAAATACAAAATGCATCATTTTAGAAGCAATTCCTTTACCACGATATTCCTCATCTACACATACATCTTGTAAATAGTATTGTGTTCGATTTAAAAAAGGATCAACAATGGGATGAACCAAGATTTGTCCTACAATATTTCCACCGACGACAGCAACAACTGAAAAATCGCCCGAATCCAACCTCTGTGGAACTGCATCATACCCAAATACCCGTTGCACTAGACGAGCAACTTGGGAAAGTTCAGATTCTTTCATCTGTCTAATTTCAACGTCCATATCGTTCACCTCTATTTTTATTATACCATAACCTTAAAATATGATAAAATGATTCTAAAGGAAAGGTGAAGATATGAAAAAATTCAGATTCTTATTAGGAATCGTATTGATACCGCTTCTATTTCTAACTGGATGTAGTAGCGACGAAGAAACGTTGACAGGAAAACATCATGCCGAGATCATAGTACAAGACTACGGAACCATTAAAGTAGAATTAGATGCTGATCAAGCTCCTATTACCGTTCAAAATTTCATAGATCTAGCAAATTCTGGATTCTATGACGGTTTAACATTTCATCGTATCATTGAAGGATTCATGATTCAAGGCGGAGACCCAAATGGTGATGGAACAGGTGGCTCTGGTCACACAATTCGTGGAGAATTTACCCAAAACGGAATAAACAATACTCTATCCCATACGAGAGGTGCTATTTCAATGGCACGTAGTAGTGCAATGAACAGCGCCAGTAGCCAATTCTTCATCGTCCATGAAGACTCTACATACTTAGATGGAAGTTATGCTGTATTTGGCTACGTAACAGAAGGAATGGACGTTGTCGATGCCATCGCTACTAGTGTAACGGCCGAAGACTCAAACGATACAGTCGCAAAAGAAAATCAACCTGTCATTGAAAAAATTACAATTATCGATTAAAAAAAGACTCTTTCGAACGAAACTAGTTTCTATATCAAGAAACGAGATTCAAATCATTTGAGTCTTTTTTTATACAATCGTAACACCTAAAATTTGAGCCAAAGATGCCGCTTGTTCAAAACTTACCTTTGCACCTTTCAAAGATTTCAAATCCGTAACGATACCAGAAATAGAGGAATCCGACAAATCAACTTGATTTAACGAACTTTCTAAAAATTCTGTCTCATCCAAACAAGATTCTGAAATTGACAAATCCTTGACGTCAAGATAATGAAAAGAAGCCTGCAAGCAATCGGCCTTGACAAACGAAATGTGTTGAAATTTACAATTAGAAAAATTACTGTAACGCATCAAAGACGAATGAAAGGTAACATCTACCAAAGTAGAATCAATAAAAGAAGTACCAATCATTTTACAATCGATAAACTGACAACGAGTAAAATTGGATTTATAAAATTCCAAATTCGAACAATCGATATGTTCAAAAATACAATCACAAAAAAATACGTTTTTAAAATCTAACAAATGAAAATCGATTTTTTCAAACTTGCAAGCATCAAATGTAATATCACAGAAAGAAACAACACCAGATGGATTTTCAGAAAAGGACAAATGATCATATGAATCCATTTCTTTCGCATGAACAAAAGTAGAGGGAGTAAACGACTTAACGCGAGGTTTTTGAACAGACATATCAAACACTCCTACAGCAATTGCTTTTTCAACTCTTCTTTTTCCTCATCTGGTAGAAAAGAAGCATTGATGGCATTGATATTAAATTTAACAAAATCGACATCAGTAAAACCAAACGTGTTGCGCAGAAGATCATACTCATATTCTAAGGAAGTATTAGAAACCGTACGATTATCTGTATTGATTGTTACAAGCACCCCAGCATCAACCAACTTACGAACAGGATGTTCGTCGAGTGATTCATAGATACCTGTATCTAAATTACTCTTCGGACAAACTTCCAACGTCACTTCATTTTGAATCAGTTCTTGAACGACATCATCACTTTCGATACTGCGCACACCATGACCAATTCTTTTCGTACCAAACTTTATGGCAGAGTGAACGCTTTCAGCACCATCCGCTTCGCCAGCATGAATCGTATACGGAATGCTCTCTTTTTTGGCCAGTTCAAATAACGGTTCAAAAGCACTCGTTGGATAAGATGCCTCATCCCCAGCCAAATCGATAGCAACGACATGTTGATTTCGGTACTTTTTGGCAAGACGAATCACTTCTTTATTTTCTTCTATAGAAAAATTACGCATCATACATAAAATTAAATTGATTTTTACTTCTGGAACACGACGAAATCCCGCCAAAGCAGCTTCGATAACTTCATCAGCAGTCAAAACTCCGGTATGAAGAAGTGGACAAAAACGAATCTCCGCATAAATGACCTCATCGCTTTCCAAATCTTTCGCCAAAAGACTTGCAAACGTCTCGATATCTTCCCGTGACTGTAAAAGTCTTACCGGAAGTGTAAATTTATCTAAATATTCTGCCAATGACTTCGCATGAACAGAAACAAGTTCGCTAGTGACATCCCTGCCCATCAACTTAGAGGCATAAGGAATACTAAGCGAACCATCAAAATGTAAATGTAACTCAACTTTTTTCATTTTATCATTCCTAACAAAAAAGAGTATAACACAAATCTCTGTTATACTCTGAAAAAAACAATCTCTTTCATAAAATCTTTACAATCCGGTTTACTTTTTGATAGACGCAATAGCATCACGAATCAAATCGATTGACTTTTGTAACCGATTAGTCTCTTCTAAATTTAATGTAATGTAGATTTTCTTATCGGCACCGTTACGATTTAATACCGTCGGTAACCCTACGTAAACATCGTTATCTTTATCGTAAGTAGATACTGTAATGATGGTATTTTCATCTCCTAAAATTGCGTTAGTAATTCGAACTAAACACATTCCAATGCCATAGTAAGTGGCTCCTTTTCGTTTGATGATTTCATAGGCTGCATTCTTCACTTCATCAGCGATTGCATCCATCTCTTTTGCTGATAAAAAGTTTTGAATATTTTGTAATCCAATCGTCGCATTACTCCACGGCACAAATTCGGAGTCCCCATGTTCTCCAACGACGTAAGCATGAACATTTTTGGGACTGACGTCGATCTTTTCACTAATCAAATAACGAAGTCTAGCCGTATCTAAGCTCGTACCAGAACCGATGACTTTAGAAGGCTCAAAGCCAGAATAACGATACGTCAAATACGTCATGACATCGAGTGGATTCGTAGCAACCAAAAACACACCGTGAAATCCACTTTCGACAACCTTAGTAACAATGCCTTTAAAAATCTTGCTATTTTTATGAATTAAATCCATCCTTGTTTCACCCGGATTTTGATTTGCTCCCGCCGCAATCACAACGATAGAAGCATTACTACAATCTTGATAATCGCCTGCTTTGATTTTAATTTTAGAAGGAGCAAAAGCCAAACAGTGATTTAAATCCATTACTTCCCCAATCACACGGTCCTGATTCAAGTCAATTAATACAAGTTCATTGACGTATGTCCGCTGATTTAATAATGCATACGCATAACTCATTCCTACATTTCCACAACCAATAATCACTACTTTATTATTTGTTTTCATAAATCCTCCATTATTTTTAGTATATCAAAAAACGAAAAAAGCATACTAACGCCCAGAATAGTCTCTTAAAATCCAAGTCATAATTACTTGAACAATATAATGAACTTCTTCCGGAGTCAAATCATGATCATCTGCAATGTGATGCCATTTTGCTAAACAACCTCTACAACAAGTAGCAGTAGCATGTTGAGCGATAAAGACAGGATGCCCTTTCATCGGTGTCTGTTTTCCATCATGCAACGGATGCATGGGAGCAAGACGCTTGTTAATAAAATCATAGGCATGACTTTGAATAATATCGAACCCCTTTTCTTGAATGTATGTGTGCTCCTTCTGTTTCAAATGAAAACTACTTCGAAATTTGGAATGGGAAAGTCTTTCCAATATGTCATCAATCTTCTTCTCGTTCACGAACGGCACCTTCCATCGCTAAATAAGAATCCAAATCGTAATAAAAACCGTACTCTAAATATAGCTCGTCACCAATTTTTGCTTGTTTTACTTCTACGATATTGCCACCCAACTTGCGATAGAAGTCGATTCCTTTCTGATTATCAGAAAGACACCAAACAATCATATTGTGACATCCTTTTGAAGAGAGTTCTTTGACAACTGTTTCAAATAAAGCCGTACCGATTCCCTGTCCCACTTGAGAAGGCTTTAAATATAAACTTACTAATTCCGAGTCGTATTTAGATTCTTCCGCTTTGGGATCAAAACAAGCATACCCTAATATTTCATCTTTCCTTGCAGCAACAAAAACCAAATCTTGATATTCATCAAAACTAGCAATATAACGACTCGTCTGTTTTTCATAATCGAGTTGATTCAAATACCTAGAAGCGATAATTCGGTCATAAGCATTGCGCCATCCATCTACTTTGATATGTGCCATCTGTTCCTGATCTTTCAATTCGTTCTTTCTGATAATGTAATCATCTTGTCTCGTCAAATCTTTTAATGCATTGTGCATTTTATAGAAAGAATCGATCAACACTTCATCATCTAAAGCAAATGTTACACGACCAACCAACTCATCTGGGTACGGCCAACTAATCGATTGACCAACCAAAAAACGAATTCGACACGTCTTGTAAAAGAGCTGCAACAAATCGCGTTCCGTCAAAATACGATGACCTTTGTACTTCATTCCTTTTAGTTCCGTAAAATCTAAAATGGCAAAAAATCCAGCATCCGGTTCCAAATTAGAAGGAAAATGTGTATACAATAACCCTGTCAAAGCATCATTCGCGTTTTCAGTTCCCAATCTAGCAGTCACTTTAGAGCGTACCATTTCACGATAGTTTTCTGGCACTGTATCAATTCCCTCTACCAAAGCATACAATAAATAATATTTTTCTAAATATCGTTTTCTTAAATCTGCAAAGTACGTTTCGTATACTTGTTTGCGGTCTAATGAAGTATTAAATGCACCTGCCAAAGCACGACCAACGATATCAGGAGCAGAATCCATTTCCTGAAAGATACGGTTAATCACTTCTCTAATGACAATTTCATCGGCAACGACAAAACCTGCTCGAAGACCAGCCATTCCGTAACTTTTAGAAAGCCCAAATAAAGAAATGGTATTGCGAAACATCCCCGGAATACTAGCCATCGGTTTTGCAATATTTTTTTGTTCAAACACTAAATCCCGATAAACCAAATCGTCTATTACAAACACACCACGATCTAAGCACACACGTCCGATTTTCGTAAGTCGATCCGTTTCTGATTCACCCATGACTTTTCCAGTTGGATTATTTGGATTGGCATTGACAAATGCTACCACTCTAGGGACATAACCTTTTCTTCTATGATAAACGTTTTTCAAACTGGCATTAATTTCATCGATTTTAGCAGCAAGCTTATCCGGATCCACCAAAAAATGGTCTTCCTTCGTGACCGGCAAAATTTCAACTTCTGCACCAGCCCGTTCGGCCCGAATAATAAACAAGCCATAATTCGGTCCCGGCATCAATACGACGTCACCTGGTCTAGAAATAATATTAATGATTAAATTAAACGTAATAGAAGTAGATGGCAAAAATGTCAAGTTGTGAACTGACAACCCCTTTTCATCAACATCAGAATAAGAATACGGTTCCGTATTGATAAATCCTTCCTGTTCGATGTAATCCAAAAGGACTTTTCGAATTCGGTCATCGCCCTCTGTATAAGGATAGCGATACATCTCTTCATCCAAAGCCTTACACATCTCGGCAATTGCTAATGGGAAAGGCTTAGAACGAATCGGGTTGCCGCCACCTAAATCGATATCTGGTATTACAGTAATGTTTTCATCCCGCACTTCGTAACCATAAAAGTCGATTGCATCCGCAATGGCTTGAACCGTCGGATTGAATTTCTCGTGATCTAGCCTTCTACCAATATCTGGTAAACCAAACCTTCTTTCTCGCAATTGTGGATTTTCTTTCAAAAAACGATCGATTGCTGCAGATTTTCGAATCATAAAATCACCTTCTGATTCCATTATATCAAAAAAATCGCCATAAAACATGACGATCAAATGAAAAATAAATATTCAAAAAACGAACTCAATCCATTTACTCTATATATGTTCTTCAATTAAATTTTTTAAAGAGTCGTATTCCAATGCACCAGGTACTTTTACTTGAATCTCACCATTTCGAACAATGAACGTATTTGGATATGATGTAACACGATAAGAATTGAATGTTTTAGCATCTTGATCAAATAAAACTGGAAATGTATATCCATGGTCCTGAATGTAAGAATGAATTTCTTCATTACTTGCATGACTCATACCGGCATCGACAATCGTCAATATCGTAACCTCATCTCCTAGTTCTTCCTGCAATCTTTGAATACTATTTAACTCTTCTTTACAAATACTGCAAGATAAAGACCAGAAGTTAAGAACGACTGTCTGAGAAGAATAATCGGATAAACGATAGGTGTTACCTTGATAATCGAATAACTGTAAATCTGGTGGAGTTGTCAATTCGGATGTACTAGAACTGCTACCACAACTAGACAATCCTCTATCATCCATGGAACAAGAATTTAACGTCTTACGAGGAATACTATCGATACCGTCATATAACAGGAAAGCTCCAATTCCAACTAATAAAACACCACCTACTTTTACCAAATTCATCAATGCCTTTTGATACTTCTTTAACAAATTCAATGCTTCTGTCGTAAATAACCCTAATACTAAAAATGGTACAACAAAACCTAACGCATAAAACAAAACATACAAGTTTCCAATCATCGCACTGCTACCACTACTTGCCATCATAAGAACAGATGATAACGCCGGTCCAACACACGGTGTCCAAGCAAAACTAAATAAAAATCCTAAAACAAACGCAACACCCGGATTCATCTTTTTTAAATTAATCCTGGCAGACAGCTTCCTTTCTTTCTGTAAAAATGGAATCCGTATCAAGCCAATCTGAAATAAACCCATCAAAATAATTAAAACACCACACACAATCAATAAAATATGACGAACATCTTGAAAAAACAATCCAACGGCACTAAAGGATAACCCTAATAAGAAAAATGACATCGAAATTCCAAGAACGAAAAACAAAGTATGAAATAGTGTCGTTTTTCTTTTGTAGACGACTGTTCCATCCTCTAAAACGGTTCTAGCACTTCCAGCCAAATAACTCATATAAAGCGGAATCAACGGAATAATACACGGAGAAAAAAAAGAAATAATTCCTTCTATAAAAATCGTAATAAATTGAAATCCTTCTAACATATTGCCCTCCTATAAAGAATATGAATTGAAATTAATTTATACCAAAGAAAAACACGATTTCAAAAAATCAAAATTCGTGCTTTATTTCTGTTTTGTATGAATTATCATACCCTAGATGATTATATCAAATAATCATATTTTATACAAACATTTTTAAAATAATAAATAAATATAATACAAAGCGAATATCACTAACATGACAATTGACTCTTTTTTATTGATGACTCGTTCACTTCTAGCAAAGATAAATAGAAGTGTCGACGATAAAAAAACCATACCGATATCAATTAACCCAAATCCAGTCAATGGAATATCTCCATAAATTAAAATTGGAAGTCCTAAGACAATACAAATGTTAAAAATATTCGTACCGATAATGTTACCGATAGCCATATCAAATTCACCTTTACTAGCACTTGTAATCGTCATAATCATTTCTGGTAAACTTGTTCCTACTACAATAACAAACATCGTAATAATTTTTTCACTAATATGCATTGCTCTAGCAATATTCTGAGCAGAATCGACAATCAAATCACTACTTAGTGCAATTAAAATAATGGAACCTAATAAAAGAAGTGCGGAAACAACAGGTGGATACTTAATTTTAACATCTTCTGTATCGTTAGAATCACGACGAAATAACATTTGAACTAAATATAATACAAACATCAAAAAAAGTAGTATCAATATCAAAGCATCTGCCCTAGAAAAAGAAGATCCAGTCAAAGGATTAAAAACACGATCCAACATCAAAATAGAAAAAACAGAAGTGACAATCGATAGTAGTGGCAACTCTTTTTTAATGGTCGCATGTTTCACTCGAATTGGATGAATAAAACTTGCCAAACCGATGATTAGTAGAATATTCACAATACAACTACCGACGACATTACCAAATGCAATGGCACCATTTCCAGACGATACACTTTGAAATGAAATCGCAACTTCCGGAGCACAAGTTCCGAATGCAACGATTGTCAAAGCGATTAACATCTTTGGAACTTTCAATTTAAGTGCCAAAGAAGAGGCCGCATCTACTAATATATCAGAAGACTTAATAATGACAATAAAGCCAATCAACAACAAGATGATATCAAAAAACATAGCATCACTTCCTAACAAAAAGGTATCATACATTAATATGATACCAAAAAAACAAAATATAATTAAGAATGTTTATAAAAACTATACAGGTTATTTGTCAACTAAAATGAAAACAAATTAAGACCAATATCAGAATCGAATTTACGATCAACTTCGCCATCTATTATATAGATAACCATCTCACAAGTGGCACTGACAATGGCACGATTTAAATGACCTCCAAATACTGTTCCAGTTTCATCACCCGCACTCATATGTAAGTGAGAGTAAAATTCGCCATCCATCGTATTGATAGTTCCCGTTAAAGAGACGATTTCATAATCTCCTTGAAAAGAATTGGAATCATACTGTTTCTCTTTGGTTTTAAAAACTCCAACAGTAAAGTCTCCAACCGCACCTAAAGCATTAATATTCGCTAGTTTAATTTTTTCAAGTTTAGCAATATGCTCAATTTCCGTTAAAATCTCTTCACCCTTATCGATACGAGCGACAATTACTTGATTAAATTTTTTATATTCCATAGTATTCCTTCTTTCTAACTATAAATGTTCCTATTTTTTGAATTGAGCAGTAGGTTCGTAAATCAACTCATTCTGAATACAAAATGGAATAACCTCATTCTTTAATGTGTTAGACAAAATCGAAAAATCATCCTCAGGACCAAACCACATAAATTGTTCAATCTCATCGGAAGTGGAAAGAGTCCCTTCTAATTCTCCACGATACAAAAAGACATAAAAATCAATTTCGGTTTTTTGGTCGCTGGTTGCAATCTCACGAAAATTCATAGCAGGTTCTAACTTTTCTGGATCAAAAATAGCATTATTTCCTAACTCCTCGTGACATTCACGAATTGCAGCATCTAATACACTTTCTCCTTCTTCAACAGAACCACCAATCATTTGAAAAGTAGGACGCTTTCGCGGTTTATCAATCAATAGTTTTCCATCTTTAAAAAACATAGTTCCAACTACTTTTTTCATATTGAGTCACTCCTTAAAAAATAGTATAGCAAAAAAATAGACAAAGAAAAAGGACCAATGTGATGGTCCTATAGCTTATGATGTAACTTTAATAATTCAATCAACATCTTATCACGATATTCTGCTAAAGATGCATCATCGTTACCGATTTCTGCTGGACGATTTTTCAAAGACGCCTCTACACCTTCTCTAGCAATTTGTGGAAAATCTTCTGGAAAATCCTTGAAATCAGCCATATCATGTAACCATAAACTGATAGAAGGATTTAAGTGCTTCATAAGACCATCAATATGACCTTCACCACCACCAAGTTCAAATACCAAACTTGGTCCCATGATTGCCCAACGAAGTCCAGGTCCAAATGTAACCGCTTTATCAGCATCTTCAATCGTACAAACGCCGTTCATAACTAAACTTGCCACTTCACGATACAAAGCCATTTGAATTCGGTTACAAATAAATCCCAATGCTTCCTTCTGTAACACGACCGGTTCTTTTCCAATCATCTGATAAAATTCTTTTGCTGTTTCTAATACTTCTGGACTTGTTTTTTCTCCTTTCGTTAATTCGACAAGCGGAATTAAATGTGGTGGATTATAAGGATGTGCTCCAATAAAACGTTCTGGATGTTCTGCAACACTCGCAATTTCTGAAACGAGTAATCCAGATGTAGAAGAAGCGATAATCGTCTGTGGTGACGTATATTGTTCCATCTGTTTTGCCATTTCTTTTTTGATATCGTAATTTTCTGGTCCAGATTCTGTAATAAATTGTACGTTTTTAACAGCTTCTTCCATTGATGTTGTATAGTGAATACGATTTTCAATTTCAGTAATTTCACTTTCCGTTACAACACCATTTTTCATTAAGTTTAATAAACTTTCATGAATTCTGTTTCTTGCCAAGTTCAATTTCTCATCGGTCAAATCATACACATAAACAGTTAACTTCTTTAATGAAAAATAAAGAGCCCAACTGTAACCGATTACACCTGCTCCAACACAGGCAACACTTTGAATATCTTTTGCTTCCATATTTTACCTCCACTATTATTGTAGTGCCAAACCAAATTATGAACAATAAAAAAGACACATCAAAAGTGTCAAGAAAGTAAACAATTACGAACGTTTTTTAAGTGAATAATGGTAGGAATCGAGTGTCTTTTCATTTAAGATAACGATTTTATGACGATACTGATCCAAATTCTCTAATCTACTGTGATTTTTCTCTTTTTTGGCCCAACCCAACATTTGGCGAAGAGCATGTAATGTCGGTTTAACTGGTGCCTGATACAAGCCGACTTTCTGTTTCAACCATCTTACAATAATTCTCCGATACAAAATATCTTTTCGTAAATCGATGTATATAATCAGATCAGCTTTCTCATATGCCTCGGAATACATCTCTTTTCCAACATTTTCCATAATCCAATCTGGCTTAGAAAGAATAGATTGAAATATCGATTGAACTTCTTCAGGACTCCTTCTTCTATCTGGTCCATGCGGATGATATTCCCAAGTGACAGAATCCAGTTCATAGTACAGAATATTTAATTCTTTAGACAATCTTTTAGCCAACGTCGTCTTTCCACTTCCGACCGAACCGATAATGTATATTTTAGCCATTCACAACCACCATCAACTTTTTTATCATACAAATTCATTATACAACAAGTTATAATTTATCTTTCAAACTTTTTAAAGAATGTGTTAAAATAGAATAAAATAAAGGTGAGGAGAAATGAATTATAAAGACTTTAAAATTATAAAAAATGGTCAAACGATTCAAATAAAAGACATAAACGATAAAATGGTATATTGGAGTGGAGTTTATACAAACGATGAAGCAGAAGTTTATGCAATTGGACAAAAAATAATTGATACAGCAATGACTTTATTATAAGAAAATAACGGAAATCTAAAGAATGCATTTTGGGCAATCGGTGAATTAGATGAAAACAATCAATTTACTCCCTATACAAAAGCGGACAAGGAAAAAGATTGTAAAAGAAAAAAAGCTATAAGAAAAACGTATACTAAAATGGCAATATTACGGTTTACAATTGATTTATTAATTTACGTACTAGTTTTACTTTGTACAATATTCATGTTTTCAGAAAATTTGTTAACACTAATCACTTTTGAAAGTATTGTATTCTTTTTTTCTTTATTAGGTATGATAATGTCGCTATTTAAGAAAGATAATTACAGTCTAAGTGAATTTTTAAGTAAAATTTTTTTCTTAGTATGGATTATTGCTATGATTGGGAATAAAAGGTATTTGCAAGGTCCTGGAGAAAAGATTATTGTAGCAGGACCAGCAAGAAGATATGTTCTACCCTTGGTATTGTTTTGTAGACCACTTTCTTTGCTTATGTCAATTGCTCTAATATCAGAACTAGACAATATGCTATGGCTCTATATAATTGTAACAGTAAAAAACATAGTTCTATTTTTCTATGATATTAAAACAAATAAAATAGTAAATACATACCAAGAGATACCAGTCTCATTAGATGATGAAATATAAACAAACACTTCATAAAAATGACACTCAAAAGGATGTCATTTTTATGTGTTTCCAAATAGAAACAAAAAAGTCCAAATATAAATATTTGGACTGAATCTCATCATGGCAGGGGCGGAGAGAATCGAACTCCCATCAAAAGTTTTGGAGACTCCTATGCTACCATTATACCACGCCCCTAAAACACATGATAAATGAATTATAGCATAGGCTTACTATTTTTTCAAGTGTGAACCTTGTGTTTCTACATTTTGTTCTTGATAGACCGAAGTAGATTCCTGTAAGGCCTGCCTAATATTCGCAACACCAGTTAATTTTTGATAGCCATCATGAGTCATTGCATATTGATAAAATTTAGGCAAAAACTTATCTTTGTTATCCAAAACAAAATCTTTTTTATAGCCACTGTTATAAAAGGCATCCGCTATTTTCCAACCAAAGTAACGATCAATTGTTTTACGCGAACCATTATACAATGTATAAAAATCTTGCTGTGGAATTTTTTGACATGCTTCGGCTAATGACAATGCACTAGCTGAACTCAAAGAATAATACCTTTGCGCATTACTCTTATCAAAATTTGCCAATTCACTTTTAACAACATTAGCAAGTTTTTTTTCTAAAGGAGAAAGAGATTCTTCTTGTACAACAACATAATTACCAAACGACATACCTGCTTTTCTAGCTTCTTTTTCCATATCGGTCGTATAAGTTTGATATACAATACTTGAATCTAATTCAGATGCTGGCTTTGTTCGCGAATAAATATTGAGTTCTCTTCTAGTACTTTTAGATATTTGAACATCATACGTTTCTTTTTTCATCAAATCGATACCATTTGCTCTAGCTAAAAAATCATATGAAATCCCATCGCGCATCTGATTAAAATAATCTTGTGTCAAGTCCAAATATAGAGAAAAACGTTTATCTTGATCTAACTGTGGTGTCATAGCAGCACTATTTTGAAGCCCTCTAGCATCGTCAGAAAACATTCCAATAGCAGAATTGAACGATTTAAAGTATTGATCCATCATATTATTGAGCATTCTCGGATTAATTTTTTCAGGTTGATTCAAAGATAAAAGCGAATGAGCTCGTTCCGTTAATAAATTTGAAACCAACTCTGGGGAAATTTGAGACAATTGTTCTTCCGTTAATTGGAAAGCATCCTCCCCAACCAAAATGCCAAGATAAATATCTTTTAATCCCTGCAAATCCCATGTTCTTGGATTAGTCCCTGGCATAAATTTAGAAACAGTATCTTCAATTCCCCGCTGAATAACCGTCTTCATAACGTCGATTGGATCGTATTCTGGATTATAAATCGCATCTCGTTCTTCGCGAAAGTGATCTCCATTTTTTTGAATGACATCATAATATGGATCCGTCTGCATGATAGATGCTGCTTGATTCACATCATAACTACGACGACATTTATCTATCAACCGTTGACACTCTTTATAAATTTTTCCCATCGATGGTGTAATGGGAGCATCTTTATCATAACCAGCTTGCACTAGCATATTTTCAATTTTTTTAATATCATTAGAACTCAACAAGGAACCTTGGAATCCCTCATCTTCAAACGACACAAACTGTACTGTCGTACCATTATCACTTTGTCTAGCAGCACGGGAAAGCAATTGTCGTTGGCCACGTTCACTGGAAACAAAATCGGTACTGATTACGCACAAACCACCCAAATTGTTTACTTCTTCTTTTTGACCTTTCATTTCTTCAGAATACTTTTGATTCAATTGTTGATATAAAGAAACAATTTGTTGATTTTCTGGATTTGCAAAAAAAGCTTGATCATTACTATCTAAATTTGCACGAATTTTGCTTAATGTTGCATCGTCAATTTTTCCAGTAGCCTTTAGTTTTGCACACACTTCTGCAGATGCTGCTTGCGCAGGAGCACCACCCAATTTAATATCAGTACCACGGCCAGCCATCAAAGTAGAAATTGTAATGGCACCTTTTCGGCCACTTTGAGCAAATATTCTCATTTCTTCATCGCTATTATCTGCAGTAATCATTCGAACATCTTTTCCCAGAGAGCTTTTCGATAGTACCTTATATAGAGAATCAGCTTCTGTTTTGGAAGTAGCAACAATCATAATTGGAGCATCAGGCTGATATTTTAAATTATCCCCCATATAAGCCTGCTTATATTTACGACCTATGATATCCTCATAAATATATTGTTGTTTGGCACTTTTATGTAAAAAATAGACCGGTGCTTCATTAATTGCATTGCTAGGCGGAGCAGGAATTTCACGTACACATTTTCCAAAACGATCCTCAAAATAATCATTTAATTCACGAACAGTACCACTACAACCTGAAACTTTATCAAATTTGCGGACCATATCCAAAATAGACATTTCATCGCCGTTTACACGCTCAGTATGAATTTGCAATCCTTCTTTTGCTTCCAAAGCCTGCTGAATTCCTCTACTATACTCACTAGATTTGGCTTTTCTACCAGAAGATGCATTGTAAACAACAATTTTGCCATTTTCGACAACGTAATCGACATCACGCCTCATAACATACTTGGCATGTATGGCATTCGGAACATAATAATTGATAAATAATTCACGATCATGATCTGTTAACGTTCCAAAAATTGGATTTCTTGCCATAAATTCATCAAGGTGCTGATCACCTAAATCCGTCATTTGTGGCGTTCTAGTTCTGACATCAAAAACCATATCAACTAGAAACTTACCTGTTTCGTGATCATAAATCTTAGTAGAAGTTGCATCTTTTAAATCTTTAACATTCTCCAATCCTTCTACATTTTGCACCTTAAAATTTTCAGAAATAAATGCCTGCGCTAGATGTTCCAATCCATCATTTAATTTAACATTAGAATCGCTAATAACGAACGGAGTTCTAGCATTATCCAAAACAATTTGATCAATCTCATCGATACTAGCAGACATACTTTCAGAAGGTAATGCTCTCTCATCTGGCTTGGCCATACGATCTAACAGCATAGAGTGAGCAATAGAAGCACTCGTTGCATAAACAATATCTTTATGAGACTCTTCTTTTACTTGCTCTCGCTCATGAATATTTTCTGGCATAATCCCAACACTCATACCAAGATGGTCGAAAACTTTCTTAGCCTCAATATATCCTTCATATTTCAAATAGTCGTTTGGAGTGATAACAAAATGATGATCTAGTGTAAGGGTATTAAAATATGCTGGCAAGAATTGCATGATTGTTTTTCCACCACCACAACGCATCTCGGCAATATTTTCATCACATAATACCAAAGCAGCATTGATTTGAGAATCATGCAAATCGAATCCTTTTTCACGTTTAACAGCGGCGGAAACAATGGCAAAAGCGTCATCTAACAATTGTTCTTTAATTTCATCATCAACTTGCTTGCGAATCTTATTAGCAATATCCGTTTTACCATTCGCTAATGCCTGATCTAAATCTCGCTGATACTTTCTAACAATTCCTTTTGCTCGTTGATGTAGTTCCAAATTCTGTTGAGCAAGTTCTTTATCACTCAGCGCATCGAATTTATGAATATTCTCTTTGATTTCCGCAACTCTTTTCTCACGTGAACGTTCTTCGCGTTTTACATCACGATTAAACGGATCAAGTTTCAAATGACCCGTACGATCGTCCGTAATATATTGAATTTCATGTTTACTGTGAACTGTACTATTTTTTTCTTCAGCCATATTTTCACCACACTATACTATGTTAATTATATCATATTTTTTTAAGGAACCAACAACAATTGACCAATTTGTAAAAAATCAGATGTTAAATGATTAATCTCTTTTAATTTTGCTACAGTGGTATTAAATTTCTGAGCGATACCACTCAAAGTATCACCTGTTACAACAGCATAAGTTTGATATGTGTTTTTTGTAGGAATGATCAGTTCTTGCCCAACTGTTATCACGTTTGAAGTCAGCTGATTGGCATTTTTTAAATCACTAACAGTAACATTATACTTAGCGGCAATACTATAGAGAGTGTCTCCTCTTTGAACAACATAAGTAGAAGAACCAGAAGTATCTTTTTTAGGAATCTTTAGCTGTTCGCCAATTTGTAAAACTGTACTCGTCAATTGATTGGCTTGAATTAAATCATCGACACTAACACCAAATTGCATTGCAATACTATAGAGAGAATCTCCCTTTTTGACTGTATATATCGTATCAGAAGGCGTCGTTACCGTATCGGAAACAATCAACTTCATTCCTGGTGTAATTACTGTTGTAGCAAGTTGATTCCAATCGATTAATTGCGTTACAGTTGTACCAAATTTTTGAGCAATAGCATACAAAGTATCACCAGATTGCACTACATAAATGTTTTCTTCTTCGACGATAGGTGGAATTTGTGTACTAGGAATGACCAGAGATTGCCCTAATTGTAACAAGTTATTGGTAAGGCTATTAACAGCTTTCAATTCCTCTACACTAATTCCATATTTTTTAGCAATTGACCATAACGTATCCCCAGATTGAACGATATACGTAGAAGGATTGGGAGAAGTAGAAGAATCAGGTGGAGTATATGGAACTCCTATGTATTCAGCAACTGCTTTGACAACGGCCTCAGCATACTTCTCAATATTTTGATTGAGTCTTGCAACATCACTAGGAGTATCGATAAAACCATACTCTATTAGCAATGGCTGAGTATTACCAGTTTCTCTCATAATGTAATAGTAATCTCTGCTTGGATCTTCAGGAAGACGCCTTTGATACACTCTTCTAATCTTTTGTCCTGCTTCACCAATGCTGTTTAAAACACTCGTTGCCAATGTATCATCATCGCGTAAAGAATAGACAATTTCAGCACCTTCGCCACCGCCAGAGTTAATGTGATTCGATAAAATAATGACATCGCGTCCATTTCCAAATGAATTATTCATGATGTCTAGACGTTCTTCCCTACTAAGTGTCTGATCTGTATCTCTTGTAATCACAGATGGAATTCCTAATTCTTGAAGTCTTTTATACATATAATTGGCAGCTTTTAAATTTAAATCTTTTTCATAGATGCCATTAGAAATTGCCCCAGGATCGCTTCCGCCATGTCCAGCGTCGACCACAATTCCTTTAATATCTCGATTATTCAAAAAAATTTCACCTCAAAATAATATATGACAAAAGAAAAAAAGATAGTCAAATAAACTATCTAATTGAAAAATAATTCTAAATTCATTTTATGATTCGATAAACTCTCCCACTAAGTCATATTCTAACGAAGAAACAATACGGCAAGATGTAAACTCATTGATGCCGTAATTAGAAGAATACGGAATAAAAACGACACCATCTTCAGACGGAACATCCATATAAGTACGACCAATAAAATATTCGCCGTCATCCGTAATATCTTCTAGTAATACTTCGTAAGTCTTGCCAACTTTAGACTCTAAAACTTCTTTGGAAATCTTTTGTTGCAATGCCATGATATGATTAGCACGTTTCTTCTTTTCTTTTTCTGGGATTTGACCTTCCATAACAGCTGCTAACGTTTTATCTTCTTTAGAATAAGCAAAGCAACCCAATTTATCAATTTTATACTCTTTCACAAACTGACAAAGTTCTTGATACTGGCTTTCTGTTTCTGTAGGGAATCCTGCAATTAAAGTAGTACGAATAATAACATCCGGAATTTCTTCTCGCAAGTGAGTAATTAGTTTTCGAATCGATTCCCCATCACTCTTCCGATGCATCTTCTTTAAAATATCATCGTTGATATGTTGAATCGGAATATCAAAGTAATGACAGATTTTAGGATTGTTTTTTACCTCTTGAATCAACGCTTCATCGATGCTTTCTGGATAAGCATATAAGAAACGAATCCAATGAATTCCAGGAATCAAAGAAATATCATGTAATAATTCCGCAAGTCTTCCTTTGCCATATAAATCGATTCCATACTTTGTCGTATCTTGAGCGATGACGACTAGTTCTTGATATCCTTTTTCAGCAAGTTCTTTAGCCTCTTTTAAAATATCATCGTACTCTCTCGAAATATACTTTCCTTGGATCATTGGAATTGCACAATACGTACAACAATTAGAGCAGCCTTCCGCAATCTTTAAATATGCCATCATATTTCCTGTAGAAATCATTCGTTTATGGAAAGATAAAGAATCATTCTCTTTCTTTCCTTCTAACAAAGCACTGATGTGTTCCCAAAAATGAGGATATTCACGCACTCTAATAAACAAATCGACTTCCGGCAAATCTTGCTCCAACTCTTTTTGATATCGTTCGACAAGGCAACCTGTAACAATCAAATATTGACACTTATCTTTCTTATAATCGGCCATTTCCAAAATCGTATCAATTGCTTCTTTCTTAGCAGACTCGATAAATCCACACGTGTTAATGAGTAAGATTTCTGCCTCTTGTTCATCGCTGACAATTTCGAATCCATGTTCTTTAAATAAACCAATCATCTCTTCTGTAACAACTAAATTCTTACTACAACCAAGAGATATAAATCCAACTTTCATAAGATCACTCCAAATCAAGTATAGATTATACCATAAGTGCATCAAAAAAGAAAGAAAAAGACGGTTTCAAATATACCCATTTTGGAATGTAACAGGATACCCACTCTTTCTTCTAGCAAAATAAAAACCTATACTATGATAGGTTTCTACTCTTACTTCTTTTTACTTGTCGTTTTTGATTTTTTTCCACTTGATTTCGTTGATTTTTTTCCAGACTTTTTATTAGATGACTTTGCTGTTTTCTTTGCTTCTTTTGTTGACTCTTCTGTCACTTCAACTTTATTGGATTTTTTAGAAGCGGATTTCGTATTTTTCTTTGTCTGTTTCTTCGGTTCAACTTCCTCTTCTTTTTCTTCCTCTACGTCATCTTCATCCTCATCATCAACAACTGGTTGCTTTTTAGATTCAGAACGATTTTCTTCCTCTTCCGTATCTTCTACTGTATCACCAGTACTTGCTCTTAATACATAGACGATTCCACCAATAACACCAACGACAGCAACTACGATTAAAACAGCAGCTACATTGTTAGCTTTTGGTTCTTCAGCAGTCATGACATCATAACGAGAATCACTGTTGTATTCAGACAAGATTTTAGCTTCGATTTCAGCATCGTAACTAGATGCATATCCATTCCATGTTTGATCACCAATAACTAAGAATGGAACTCCTGTTACCTTGACACCCAAAGTATCAGCAACTTCTTCCATCAAATCAGCATTGTCTTGATTATACCAAACTTCATAAGTATTCATAGTATAATACTGACCAAATTCTTCTTCGATAGAATCGAAAAATTCTAACATTTCTTCACAGTGCGGACAACCTTCTCCACGGAATAAATAAACGTTAACTTTACTTGGCGTCTCTTCCGTTTCTGCTGGAGTTGGCGTAGGTGTTGCTTCTGTATCATCTGCAAATACCATGAATGGCATAGCTAGAAATGCAACGAATACGACAAATAAATATTTCAATTTTTTCATAACATAACCTCCCTAATATTGAATTCCCCAAACGACCAAATACTTTGCTTTTTTGCCACAGACAACGCAATGATCGTCGATTGGTTCTTCATCAACAATACATCTAGATTTTGTACCTTTGATTTCTTTCATCTTTAATTCACAAGCTTCGTCTCCGCACCACATTGCTTTTACAAAACCTGGATGTTCATTCATAATAGTTTCAACTTCTTTTAAGTTGTGTGCTTCAAAAGTCAACTCTTTTTGACGTTCTAAAGCACGATTATACATATCTGTTTGAATTGTATTCATAAAATCCTGAATAAAAGGAACAATATCAATATCTAAGTTCTCTTGAGTTCTTTCTCCAGTATCGCGACGTGCGACTGTAAATTGATGGTTAGCAAGATCTTTTTCACCAAGTTCAATTCGAACTGGAATACCTAATACCTCTGCTTCCGCAAATTTAAAGCCCGGTGATTTCTCACTACGATCTACATAATTCGTAATGCCAGCAGCCGTTAATACCTTAGAAATTTCTTCTACTTTTTGAAGAACATCTGGATTCGTACCAATCGGAATAATGGCAACTTGTGTCGGTGCAATCTTCGGTGGTAAAACAAGTCCATTATCATCGCTGTGAACCATAATCAAACCACCAATCATTCTAGTCGATACACCCCAAGAAGTTTGGTAGACATATTGCAACTCATTGTTGCGGTCTAAATACGTAATATCATATGCTTTTGAAAACTTCTGTCCAAAGTAATGAGACGTTCCAGATTGCAATGCAACTCCGTTGTGCATCAAAGCCTCAATAGTAAGAGTATATTCCGCACCTGCAAATTTTTCTTTTTCTGTCTTACGTCCCGTTAAAACAGGAATTGCTAAGTACTCTTCAAAGAACTTTTTATAAATAGCAAGAATATCGGCAGTTTCTTTTTCTGCTTCCTCCGCAGTCTCGTGAATCGTATGTCCTTCTTGCCATAAGAATTCACGACTTCTTAAAAACGGTCTCGTTTCCTTTTCCCAACGAAGCACATTACACCATTGATTGTATTTTAATGGCAAATCGCGGTAAGATTTCACAACTGTACTATAATAATCACTAAACAAAGTCTCACTTGTCGGACGAATACACATTCTCTCTTCCAACTTCTTTTGGCCACCTTCTGTAACCCAAGCAGCTTCTGGAGTGAACCCGTTGATTAAATCGCTTTCTTTTTTCATCAAGTTTTCTGGAATCAACAATGGCATTGCCACATTCCTATGATCCGTACGTTTAAACATATCGTCCAAAACTTTTTGCATGTTCTCCCAAATTGCATATCCGTTTGGTTCGATTACGATACATCCTTTGACATTCGAATAAGATGCTAGCCGCGCTGCCATTACAACATCTGTATACCAATCAGCAAAATTGACATCGCGCGATGTGATTTTTTTATTCTTAGCCAAGAAAATCAACTCCTAACTTTTTTAATTATATCATGTTTAATTCTAGAATAAACCCGTTTTTTTAAAAAAACTAGCATTTTCAGCTAGTTTTCACTTTTCGTAAGAGTAATATCTGTCTGATGTTCTGCACCATCACGATAATAAGTTACGGTTACAACATCTCCAGGAGCATGTTTAAATAAGAAATACTTCAAATAAGCAGCATTTGGAACAACTTCATCGTTCATTTTTACGATGACATCTCCTTTTTGAAGTCCTGCCATTTCCGCTCCACCGGATACACTAATAACGACAATGCCAGAGGAAATGTTCTCATCTAAAGTAATTCCGTTTTGTAGTAACAAATAAGTGTCACTTACATTAGCCATGGTAACTCCCATCAAAGGTCGTTCGATTGCTTCTCCTTTTTCTAATGAATCGACATATGTCATCGCATCTTCAATTGGAATTGCAAAACCCATGCCTTCAATATCATCGTCAACTAATTTTAAAGAAATGACACCGATTACTTCACCATTGATATTGCAAAGTGGTCCACCTGAATTTCCGCGATTGACAGCAGCATCGACCTGTAATACTTTCATAACGTAGTCCGCAGTCGTCGATACATCGACTGTAACAAGACGATTTTTACCAGACATCGTTCCGCGTGTAATACTACCACGATATTCGTATCCCAAAGGAGCACCGACTGTGAATATCGTATCTCCTAAATTGGTACCGTCACTGTTTCCAAGAGTTGCAACTGCATAAACAGCATCTACTGGAATGCGTACAACTGCCAAATCCAAATACGGATCACTTCCCAAAACTCTACCCTCTACTTCTTCGTTATTACTCATGACGACAACGATGCTACTAGCACCTGCTACGACATGTTGGTTTGTCATAATGTAACCGTACTGGTCATCTTTTTTATAGATAAAACCACTACCCGTACTATCCAAAGTAGTACCTTGAATATTTTCAATCATGACGACAGAATCGTATACTTTTCCAACCGAAAGACTAATTCCCGTCTCATCGATTGTGACTTCATCATCACAGGAAACAACACCATTATTGACGTAATTATAGACACCTTTTTGAAACAACGGAGTTTCCATTAATAACAAATAAACCAAAAGGCCACCTAATAAAAAAGAAATCAACAAACTGATAAAAGTGAAAAATCTACTCCTCATTGTCTACCTTCTTTCGTACGGTACTAATTTGTTTCCAATTTTTAGGGAATCCCATATGACGAAGAACTTTAGATACTTTAATAGCTTTCAAATTATAATCCAAATTGCGAATTCTTTCATCGACTTCTTCACAGAAATTGACAAACTCATCATTCGATAAAAACTGTTTCAAAATGATGACCAAAGCAAAAACATCGTTTTTTCCATATTGATAAGTTCCATCTTCCTTTGGAATTTTCAAGAAACTATGATAGAACGTATCGCCAATTTCTTTTTGTGTCCGATGATCGAATAAAATATCTTCATGAGCACATAAATTACGATAATTAGCTAAAATTGGTAAATAATCGATGAAATCCTCAATAGACAAACGATAGCGATTGGCAATAGCAAGCTGATCTTCTCGTTTTAAAATTGCATATAACTCACCGACAATTCCAAAAGACAACACTTTTACCAATACCCATAACGGAATATAACCATAGTTATTGATGTAGTGCATCGTTGCAGAATGTTGAAGTCCATTAACTCGAATCTGTCGTTTCATTTTATGAATCAAATCGTTGACTTGTTTTGTTTTATATGGATCATCCGTAAAGTTTTTTGGTTTCAAGTAATCATTTTCTTTATAACCATACTTCTTAGATAATTGATAAGAAATAATGGATTTTAAATTGTTCTCAATAATTAATAAGTTCTTAAAAACGATGTTACGAAACTGCCGATCGAATAAAAATAAACTATATAACTCCTCAAATGTAGTTCCTTCAATAAAACGACGATCCGATTCAGATCGTAAAAACAAATGACGATACCCGTTTAGGAAGAAATAATTTTCGCGTAATAAAACTTCCTTTGTGTATTCCTCATTGTTGACAATCATACCTTTATAACGTAAGATATCAATCTGCTCATCTAATGTTTTAAAGTTTTTATTACTACGATATTTCATATCCTTCACCTATTATAAATTATAACATAGATGACCGAGAAATAAATGAAAAGTTCATGAAAAATATGATATAATTTTTTGTAGAAAGGAAGAGTCATATGCCAAGTACCATCACACATGCATATTTTGCTTTAGATGTATATGAACGATTGGACTTAGATACCAAAACATTCTTATACAGCGAAAAACAATGGTTGAAGACAACTGGGCAAGGAATGGATCCTACCTTTTTTTATCATTTACTAAGTATCAAACCTGGAAAAAAAGTACGCGATTTCGGTCTTTTCTTCCACAGACATAAATCGTTCCTTTTTTTTGAAACATTAATTAACTATATTAAATACAACGGTTACCAAGATAATCCAGAAATCATGACATTCTTATATGGTCAACTATGTCACTATATGCTAGATCGGACTGCTCATCCATACATCATCTATATTTCAGGACAGTTCATCAGAGGCGACAGAAGTACATACAAGTATAATCACGTTCATGGCGAAAACGAATCTCTAATCGACAACTATCTCGTATCTTTACGTGAAAATATCAAACCTTGGGAGTTTCGAGCAGACCAATTCTGTTTCGATACCCATGACTTTTCAGATGAATTAAAAGAGGTCATCGACTTTACATACAAAGAAGTCTTTAAAATTCCTAATTTTAGCAAATACTATGAACAAAGCATTCGTGATATGAAACGGTTTTATCGTATTTTCCGATACGATAAGCACGGCTTCAAAATAACCTTTTATAAATTTGTCGATTTAGTATGCCCTAAAATATTACTTCGTAAAAAAGTTTTATCTTATCACATGAAAATCAAAAACAAAGAAGAACTTCTCAATTTAAATCACGAAAGATGGTACAACCCAACGGATAAAAGAATCCACAGCACAGAGTCCTTTATCGATCTATATTTAAGAGCAATGACGGAAGCAGTAAAAGCCATTGGTCAAATCAACGATTACATTTACAAAGACAAAAAAACCGATTTAAGAAAAGTAATTAAGAACTACTCTTACGAATCTGGTAGAGATTGTAGCAAGAAATATGAATTAAAACATTTTAAATTTTAATTCATATTTTTTTTGGAATGAAACCATAATATGAATGGTGATAACATGTTTCATAATTATAAAATTATCAATGGTGTGCTGTATTTATATGTATCCAACATGAATGAAATTTCTAGTTTTAACAACACAGAAAATGAAAAACGATCTCTGTATATTAAAGTAAACAACTATATCCGAAACAAAGGAATCGAATACGATGGAAATCATGTCTATTTGGTTGTAAATGGACTAGTCGTCGGTTCAATGTTACTAAAAACAAAAAAAGATACAGTCGATCACTTCATTCCAATCTACGAATACGTAAACGTCATAAAAAACTTAAAAGGCGAAGAAATCGAATTGTTAGATATCAATGAAACCCCCTCTTCTAAATTCATCGATTTAGAACACAGTAATGGAATCATCAATCAAATTTATATTGAGCAATATGTCTTTGGTACGATTGCAACAGAAATGCCGATTTATTATGAAAAAGAAACATTGAAAGCACAAGCTATATTAACGAGAACAAAGGCATATCAAAAATTATTGGCAAAAGAGCCAATCAAAAATAACGTTCTAAACAAACATTACAACACCATCGAAGATTTGAAACAAGTGTGGAAAGAAAGTTTCGAATATAATTTCAGAAAACTACAGGATGTAATCTATGAAACGAGAGGTCAATTTTTAGAATATGATGGAAACCCTATTTTCGTTCATTACCATGCTTTAAATAACGGTCATACCGAAGATAGTACAACATACTTAGAAAAAGAGATTCCTTATCTAAAAAAAGTATCTTGTGAAGCAGATGCTAAAGTAAAAATGTTTGATAATTTAACGATTGACTATAAAACGATTAGTCGCATTTTAAAACAAGATATTACGAACAAAACAAAATTTAAAAAAATGACAATCAATCAGCGCCACTACATTCAAGTAGGAAGAACATTATACGATGTCAAAACATTTGCAAACATCCTAAAATTACATTCCCCAATCTTTAAAATTGATACAACTAGCGAAGGAGTCGTCATCAAAGGAAAAGGTTTAGGCACTCCGCTTGGAATGAGTCAACATAGTGCAAACGAAATGGCAAAACAGAAAAAAACATACCAAGAAATATTAAATTACTTTTATCCAGGAACAAATATTAGACATATATAGGAACCAACCTCGAAGACTAGAATACAATATGATAGTCTAGAGGTGAAATATGGAATACATTCAAACACTCAATCCCATTATCCAAGCATTTTTAGCAACCCTTTTAACATGGCTAATTACGGCCTTAGGTTCTAGTATCGTCTTTTTATTTAAAAAAGTAAATAAAAACTGGCTCGACGGAATGTTAGCAGCATCAGCAGGAATCATGTTAGCAGCGTCATTCTGGTCTTTACTCTTACCAGGGATTACACAAGCAGAAAATTTAGGTCTTTCTCTACCGCTCATTATCACAGTGGGAATTCTAAGTGGCGGTCTATTGCTCATCATCGGAAACAAAGTATGCGATACCATAGGAAAAAAACAAGATGACAAACAAAAACGAATCCGCATGCTAATTACATCGATTACCATTCATAACATTCCGGAAGGATTGGCAATCGGAGTCGCTTTTGGATCCGTCATATATGGATTAGATGGTGCAACACTACTAGCCGCATGGACATTAGCAATCGGGATTGGAATTCAGAACTTTCCCGAAGGAAGTGCCATCTCTCTTCCTTTAAAAAGAGAGGGAGCATCGGCTAAAAAAGCATTCTTAGTTGGACAGTTCAGTGGAATTGTCGAACCAATTTCAGCCGTAATTGGAGCACTTCTCGTCATGAAAATCAGAATGATTTTACCATTCCTACTTTGTTTTGCAGCAGGTGCCATGATCTATGTAGTCGTTATGGAACTAATACCCGAAAGTCAAAATAATAAAAACAAAGATAAAATGACAATCCTGACTATGATTGGATTTGTCATTATGACTTTACTAGATGTATTATTGGGATAAAAAAGCTCTTCTAATCGTTAGAAGAGTTTTTCTTATATAACCACAATCCACCCATAAATAGGAAAGATAAAATGAAAATCATACGAATATCATGAGAAATTCGATATGCCAAAGTACCAGTATAGCGAACTTCTACGTGACCTGCATGAGAAAGTTCAAATTCGATGAGACCATTCTCACTCTCGTGATAAGGCACTTCTTCATTGTCTAATGAAATCGTATAACCAACATAATAAATCCGTGGAATCTCTACCGTAACAGGACCATCTGTCACAAGATCAAAGTCATAATCTGGAACGTCGTTTTCTTCATTTTGAACAAATGCAGAGTCATTGGATAGACGAATTTCCTGTTCGCTATATAAATACGTATCTTTTTGATCATATAACGTAACTGGTAAATATTCTTTAGACCATCCCATTCCATATTCACTAACTTCATCATCACGAAGTGTCGTAAAGACATTACGACCGACGAGTTCCAAAGAAAATAAAATACCTGGAACAATCAATAAAGTAGCAATCAAAATGAGCAATTTCTGAGAATGAATCTTAGAAACACTGTATGCAGCAAGAATAGAAAAAGCAAGCACGACGATAATTTCCAAGCGCCATGGGAATTGAATCATCAACAAAAAGTCTGGCATGTACTTCCAAGGCATCAGACGCGTTGTCATGAATGCAAAAAAGAAACCAATCAATATCATCGCTCCAAAAAAGCGACTATCTTTTCTAGCAAATACTTCTTTTCGATACCGAATAATTGTTAAGAAAAGTAAAATCCAAACGAGTGGATGAATGACAAACTGAATTTCAGTTCCTTCAAAGGAATAAATAAAATACGCCAATGGATGAAAAGCACACGAAGTAACCAATCCAGCCGAAGACATCAAATTTTCTGCAAAGACAGCATAGTTTGCACCCATTTTATTTTCTAGAAGAAGAAGCCCTTCTGGTAAATATAAGATAATAATCATCATACTAGCAAACAATAACTTTTTAAAGTATGACCACGAAAACGTCTTTTTGTATTCGACAAGAACATAAATGAGACAAGCTACAGTAAGATAAATGCTTGTAACCAAATGACTATTTAACATTCCGAAATAGCCTAGAACAAAATACCAATAAAACTTCTTAGTATCGCCGTGATACAGTTCATAAAGTCCCCATAATACAATTGGGAAAAACAAAAACAGAAAGATTTCTGAAAAGGCATCCCGAATTAAGAAATCGGTCACGGTATATCCAGCAGTAATATAAAAAAGAGAGCCCAAAAATGCAGATTTTCTTTGTTTTAAAACACGCATTAAAAAATGGTAACAGACAAGGCCTGCTAAAGACAATACGACGATATGAGTAATTTTATATCCAATAATTGCGTTTCCTCCAACTAAAAGAGAGAAAAACGTAGCAACCAAATGCGGCAATCTTGGATAAAAAATTCCGACACCATATCCTAAATTATTGGCAATCGTTGGCAAGATTACACTTGGAAATAATCTACCTTGCGACAAATCGATAGCATCCAACATTGCCGATATATTTGCCACATGAAATAGTGAATCATCCCCTGAAATATAATTTGTACCTGACCAAATATATGAATTTAACATCAGACAAACGATTAAAAAAAGAGCGAGATAAATCGCATAATTCGTTTTTAAAAACTTTTTTATTCTTTCCATAAACATCACTACACCATCATCAGTATATCATAAAAATAGATTCTTGTCTGTTCCAAAAAAAAGATTCGGAATTTCCGAATCTTGAAACATAAACCAATTTTAACGTTTTGAGAATTGTGGTGCACGACGTGCTTTCTTTAAACCTGGTTTCTTACGTTCTTTCTTACGATCATCACGTGTAATTAAACCAAGTGGTTTTAAAATCTTTCTATAACTATTTTCAGAATCTTTTGAAGTCGTCTTATCGTAATCTAAAAGTGCTCTTGTAATACCTAAACGGATAGCACCTGTTTGACCAGAGTAGCCGCCACCTTTAACGTCTACAATAACATCGAATAATTCGCTTGTCTTTGTAGCAACAAGTGGTTGCATTAAATCCATAACTAGAATTTCAGAAGGAAAATATTCATGTACATCTCTACCATTAACGGTAATTTTACCAGTTCCTGAAACTAATGTAACGCGAGCAACACTAGTTTTTCTTTTACCAGTTCCTGTATAACGATTTGTTTTTGCCATATCTTAAACCCTCCTATAACTCAATAACAGTTGGCTTCTGAGCCTCATGTTTATGTTCTGGACCTGCATATACGAATAACTTCTTATACATTTGACGACCAAGTCTTCCTTTTGGAAGCATTCCTTTTACTGCACGTTCAATCATTTCTTCTGGATAACGTTCAATCATTTCTTTAGCAGTTCTTTCTCTTAAACCACCAGCATACATTGAATGGTTATAATATTTCTTATCATTCAACTTATTACCAGTTAATAGAACTTTTTCTGCATTTACAATGATGATATAATCGCCACAATCGATATGTGGTGTAAATGTTGGTTTGTGTTTACCACGTAACATATGAGCTGTTTTTGATGCAACACGACCTAGAGGTTTTCCTTCAGCATCGATAACATACCATTTACGCTCAACTGTTTCCTTTTTTTGCATATAACTTTTCATATTCTCTTCTCCTTATCCTTAAGTTTTGATTTCCCAGGTCAAAACTTATGTGGGGATTAATAAATGTACCGATTAACATTATACTAAGAAAACGATAAAAAGTCAACGAAAAAGTGCAGAAAGTAAAGGGAAAACTAGGTTTTTACAATTACTACACTTCATAATTAACTTTTACCAAATAAAGGCCACAAGCAGGAGCAGTTCGACCTGCTTTCATTCGGTCTTTACTTTCTAAAATAGCAAGCATTCTTTCTGGTTCCATTTTTCCTTCCCCAATGCGAATTAATGTTCCAACCATATTGCGAACCTGATACTTTAAAAAACCACTTCCTTTAAAATAGATATGGATTTTAGACGGATTCAAAGCATCAATCGTCAAAGAAGTTTCATAGATTGTACGAACACAATTCTCATGATTTTTGTTTTCTGATACAAATGCTCGAAAATCATGTTCTCCTTCTAAATAGGATAGTGCCTTCTTCATTGCCTCTAAATCCAAGGCATGACAACATTGATGGACGTAACATCTCTCGAGAGGATTGTACTCTCCTAAATTCATGATATATTCATACTCTTTCGAAGTAACCATGTAACGAGCATGAAAATCATCTGCTACCTGACATGCTGAAATGACATGAATATCATCGGGAAGATTGCTATTCAAGGCACGCTTTAACTTGTTTTCTGTAATTTGCACCTGTAAATCAAAATGAGCAACTTGACCTAAAGCATGAACCAAGGCATCCGTTCGGCCAGATGAATGAACGACAGTCTTTTTTTGACCGTTGATATAAGAAACAGCTTTTTCTAGTTCTCCTTGAACTGTTCTCAAGTTTGGTTGACACTGATATCCAGCAAACTGAGATCCATCATATGAAAATACAATTTTATATCGGCTCATACTAACGCCCCCAAACAACTACTACAAGGAAAAACAAGATATGTACACAAAGATAAGATGTATCCCATTTTTCCCAATGAACTTCATCAACAAAAGTTCTTTCTTTCTTGCAGTTATATAAACGCAATTTATGAAGAAGAACAATTTCTTTTAATTCTGATACAGAAATCCTGAAAACTCGTTTTAACAAATTCATATAATAATTCTTCTTTTCGTTCAATCCATAATTTTTTCGAACCGAATCAATTTTACACCAATTTTTCTTTAGCAATCCAGGGAAATAAATAATCGTCACAATAAATGTTGTAAAAGAACGACTTTGAAAACGATAAAATGTTTTTTCAAATATATATTTAATCATCGGCGCATGAATAAACTTTGTCAACAAGCAAACGTAGACGATGAGAATTAATATTTTACTTATCCACAAAAGTTGTGGATAAAAAATTGCCACAATCGATATCAAGGTTGCTATTAAACTCATCATACCGGTATAACGGTGACGATGAAGAAGTGCAAAGAAGAAGAAACTCACTATCATAAAAAATACTGAATCTTGAATAAAAATAACAGAAATCGTAAAGAAATATAGAGCAATTGCTTTACAAAAGATATTAACAGAATCTAATAGCGTGTGCTTAAACATGTTTATACACATCCTTTATCAAATCCAGTATATCTTTCTGATAAGATAGTTTCACATTTTTATCCCTCGCCTTTGTAACGAAAGAAACCAAATCAGGAACATCAATTTTATACTTTTTGAGTAATTCGACAGATTTGAACAAATCCGTCGCACGACCGCTCACAACAATCGTATCAGCAGCCAAAATGATTAAATCATCCGCTAAAGAATATAGCAAATCACTATCATTAGAGATAATAATAATCGTCTTCTTATATTTTGCTTTTAACATTTTAATCAGCCGAATCAACGATTTTTTATGATGAAAATCCAAATTAACCAGTGGCTCGTCGAAAATGATGACCTTAGGATTACAGATCAAAGAAACCGCAACTTGAATCAACTTCTTTTCACCAGAAGAAAGGGTCGCAATCTTCTTATCTAAGTAAGAATCATCTAATCCTACCAGATACAAAGAGCTAAGCATTCTCTGCTGAATGTTAGAATCGTGATATTCTAAATTATCTACGATAAACTCCAATTCGTCTTTTACGCAATCCGTAAAAAACTGATCTTGTGGATTTTGACGAACTAAAGCGACTTCTTGACGAACTTTTAAAAGTGTGTCGGAATCGATGATATCCTCTCCCACTTGAACGGTACCGGTCGTACAAGGAATAATACCACTGATTAGTTCTGCAAAAGGTGTCTTATTTTTCCCCATAATGGCAGTAATTTTATTACCTCGAATGGTAACATTCAAATCGTAAAGAGCAGTATAGCCATTTCGCTTACAGGAAGCATTTTCTAATACTATTTCCATAGAGTATCCACCATCCTGTCCATATCGATAATGACTTCATCTAACAATCCATAAAGTTTCAACTTATTAGACAAATCGACCATGAAAGGAAGTTCTAAATTCAAACGACCAATTAACTTATCTTCCCGCATGACGGCAATGGGATCTCCTTCTACTGCAATTCGACCGTTATCTAAAACGTATAAATAATCAGCATACAAAGCGTCCATCAAATCGTTGGAAGTAAGTAAAACCGTAAGTCCTTTTTGATCGACCAAATAACGCAAGATAGCAATCATTTCCATTCGATCGCTTTTTTTCATCATGCAAAATGGACTATCCAATAAAAGAACTTTCGGATCATGAATGATAGCAACTGCTAACAATAGTTTTGCTTTCTCACTCATCGTCAATTTATCGATTTTACGATCGACTAAATCGTTTATCTTTAGAAGTCTTGTCACTTTTCCAATTCTTTCATCAATTTCAGCTTTTGGAAGAGCCAAATTCTCTAGTGGAAAAGCAAGTTCATGATAGACATCATCGAATAAAAACTGATCGTCTAATTCCCCTAATAGCACTCCGACTGTTGGAGCCGTATAATCAATATTTTTAGAATCAGCAATCACATAATTGACGGAAATTTTCCCATTACTAGGTAACAGTCCGGCCAGAAGTTTCATCAAAGTAGTTTTTCCAGACTTATTACATCCTACAATTGACACAAATTCCCCTTCGTTAACAGACAAACTAAAATCACTAAAGACATTTACTTTGCCATAGGAGAAACTCAAATGATCAACATGTATAATTCCTTTCATCTTCATAGAAAAACCCCCGTTAATTGCCTACCTATTATACAATAAAATATATTTTTTTACAAATCATTTGTCAAAAAAAAGCGACACCGTTCATTTTATCGCTTTAATTTTTTTCGTTGTGTACGATAGGTGACTTTCATCATAAAATTTTCCGTTACAAAATGGCTAAAAAATTTAGCACATTTCATCTTAAAACCAGGTATAATAATCAATTTTCCTTTTAACATCTGGTCGATAGCATATTTAGCGACATCTTCGCTCTTTAATCCTTTAATAGAAAACTGAACATTAGCAACTTGATCAAAATTGGTATCGACTGGTCCAGGACAAAGACAGGAAATCGATACTTTCGATTTTGCTTTTTTTAACTCGAATGCAATCGCTTCGGTAAGACGGTAAACGTATGCCTTGCAACTATAATACGTAGCCATCAAAGGTCCCGGTGCAAAGGCAGCCGCAGATGCAACATTTAAAATATATCCTGAATTTCTCTTCTTCATATCCTTCAAAAACATCTTTGTCAAAATATGAACTGCTCTAATATCAACATCGATCATCTCTAATTCACGATTGATATCCGTTTCAACGAAATTACCACAAAGACCAAATCCAGCATTGTTAATCAGCACATCGATATTTTCATTCTTACAAATGACATACAGAGATTTCACATTGCTTTCTACTGCCAAGTCCATGACAATTGCCTTTACTTTGGTAGGAAGTTCATCTTGTAATTCTTCCAAAGCTTCCTTATTACGAGCCACCAAAATCAAATCGTATCCCAAAGATGACAAATATTTTGCCATGTCCCTTCCGATTCCAGAAGAAGCACCCGTAATCAATGCCTTCATATCCTACCACCTCTTAGTATATTATAACAAGAACCCATTATTTTCTCAATTCCAAATCCAATTTTGCAAAAAAAAAGACTATTGCTAGTCTTTCAAAAATTATACTAATTTAAGAGTAACCATAAGGGCATCGTCGCCACGTCTTTCGTCCATCTTTAAAATTCTAGTATAACCACCATTACGATCTTTGTATCGAACAGCTAAATCATCAAATACTTTCTTTGCAACATCATCTCTATTGTGTAAAAATGCTATTGCTTTTCTTCTAGAAATTAAATCGCCTTTTTTACCATAAGTAATCATCTTTTCAGCAAACTTACGAACTTCTTTTGCTCTTGTCTCAGTTGTTACAACACTTTCGTTCATTAATAGATCGATTGTAATGTTTGCTAACATTGATCTTCTATGCTTAGTAGTACGTCCTAATTTTCTATATGCCATAGTAGTTCCTCCTTCTCTTAATCATCATCACGTAATGTTAAGTTTAAATCTCTTACTTTATCTAAAACTTCTTTTAGAGATTTTTTACCCAAATTACGAATTTTCATCATATCCCCTTCAGATTTATTAACTAAATCTTGTAGTGTATGAATGCCTGCACGTTTTAAGCAGTTATATGCACGAACAGAGAAATCTAAATCTTCGATAGAAGTTTCTAAAGCTTTTACTTTTGGATCTTCTGTCTTTTCGATCATAAGTCCTGTCGTATCTGCAATACTACTTAAATCTGTTAATAAATTGAAGTGTTCAATCAAGATACGAGAAGCTAGTGCAACTGCCTCTTCTGGTCTGATAGAACCATTCGTCCACACGTTTAAAACCAAACGGTCATAATTTTCATTTTGACCAACACGAGCAGGTTCTACTTCATAAGAAACTCTTTCAATTGGAGAATAGATTGCATCCATTGCAATTGTACCAATCTTTTTTCCTTCAATGAACTTCTTCGTCTCTTCACTTCTAACGTATCCACGTCCATTTGTAACATTTAACTCCATAGATAGGCTTCCACCTTTAGCAAGGTTAGCAATAACTTTATCTGGATTTAAAATTTCAATATCTGCATCGTGCTCAATGTCGCCAGCAGTAACTGGTCCTTCTTTTTTAGCATTTAAACGAAGTGTTCTATTTTCATTTGTATGATTTTTAATCACAACGTCTTTTAAGTTTAGAATAATAAGAGCAACATCTTCAATTACGCCATCGATTGTTTGGAATTCTTGAGAAACTCCATCGATTTTAACGCTACTGATTGCAGATCCTGGAAGAGATGATAACATTACTCTTCTTAATGCATTTCCTAAAGTTGTTCCGAATCCTCTTTCAAGTGGTTCAAGTTCAAATTTACCATAGAAATTGCTTTCTACGTAATCTGTAATTTTATAAGTTGGTTTTTCAAATTGTACCATGAAACTTTCCTCCTATTCTATTGATTAGCCACGTGGGCGTTTTGGTGGACGGCATCCATTGTGTGGAATTGGGGTAACATCGGTAATTGCTGTAATTTCAAGTCCTGCAGTTTGTAAAGAACGAATTGCAGTTTCACGACCAGGTCCTAATCCTTTTACGTAAACTTCAACCTTACGCATACCCATATCATAAGCAGATTTTCCAGCAGCTTCAGCAGCAGTACCAGCAGCAAATGGAGTAGATTTTTTACTACCCTTGTATCCTAGTGCACCACTAGAAGCCCATGAAATAGCATTTCCATCTTTATCACAAATTGTAATAATTGTATTATTAAAAGTTGCATGAATGTGTGCGATTCCTTCTGGAACATTCTTCTTGACTTTTCTTTTTCTTGTATTATAAGCCATCGTCTTGACCTCCTATCTTACTTGATTATTTCTTCTTATTAGCGACTGTCTTACCTTTACCCTTACGAGTACGAGCATTTCTATTTGTTCTTTGTCCTCTTACAGGTAAACCTTTTTTATGACGAGTACCTTGATATGAATTGATTTCCATCTTGGTTTTGATGTTCATATTAACTTCACGACGCAAATCACCTTCAACTGTACATTTGTTGATTTCATCACGAATTCTTGCTAATTCATCCGTATCAAGATCTTTTGCTTTCTTGTTTGGATCAACTTTAGCATTTGTCAAAATTGTCTTTGATAATGATTGACCAATACCATAAATGTAAGTTAATGAGATTAAAATTGCTTTATCGTTTGGAATATCTACACCTTTAATACGTGCCATTTACATACACCTCCTATTTTAACCTTGTCTTTGCTTGTGTTTTGGATTTGAACAAATTACCATAAGTTTTCCCTTACGACGAATAATTTTACAATTTGAGCAAATCTTTTTCACTGATGGTTTGATTTTCATATTTCATTCCTCCTATTACTTTCTATAGGTTATACGCCCACGTGTTAGATCATATGGAGATAGTTCAATCATTACAGTGTCACCCGGTAAGATACGAATGTAATTCATTCGTATTTTACCAGAAACGTGAGCTTCCACTGTATGACCATTACTAAGTTGTACTCTAAACTTTCCCCCAGGTAAAATATCCAATACTTTACCTTCCATTTCGATTACATCATCTTTTGCCATATTTTCACTCTCCCGTCAAAATTTGGTATATTATTTGACTGCAACCGTTGATTCTAGCTAGCTGCAGAACTGCAAATCCTATTTTTCTTTGTCCAAGATTTGTTTTGCTTGTTCAAAAGTATAGACCTTATCTTTACCAGCATCGATGCGATATAATAAGTTTCGCTTCTGATAAAAATCGATCAATGGACTTGTCTTTTCTAAATAAGTATCATAGCGTACTTGGAATGATTTAGAATTGTCATCGTCTCTTTGATAAAGAGTTCCACCACAACGATCACAGATACCATCCTTTTTCGGTTTTGATTCTGCTACATTTACGTTGTAAATTGCACCACATTTGCTGCATAGACGGCGACCTGTAATTCTAGATTCTAATACAGTTTTATTTACATCAAGTAGAAAAACATACCCAAGTGACAAATGTAACTTATCTAAAATTTCATCATACTTTTTAGCCTGTTCCACATTTCGTGGAAAACCATCTAGTATAAATCCATTTTGGCAATCGGGTTCAGCCAAGCGACGCATCAATAAGTCATATACGATTTCGTCGCTAACTAACTTCCCACTAGCTAAAATGTCTTTGATTTTTTTACCAAGCTCATCTTCTAAAGTTGCCGCTTCTCGTAAGAGATCCCCAGTTGAAATATGAGCAAGGTGATATTCCTTTTGTAATAATTCTGAAAGGGTTCCTTTGCCGGCAGCAGGTGCTGCCAATAGAATAATATTCATCATCTTCTACTGTATCCTCTTGAATAGTTTCTAGTAACTAAGCTTCCTTCTAGTTGCTTGTAAGTTTCCAAACAAACACCTACAACGATCAATAATCCAGTACCCCCAACGGTCACACTAGATGATAAAGATACATTTGGTGCTAAATTGATTAGTGCACTGAACACGATTGGTAAAATCGCAATGATAGTCAAGAATGTACTACCGACGACTGTAAGTCTAGATAATACTTTGCTGACATATTTCTCTGTATCTTTACCAGGACGAATTCCTGGAATATAGCCTCCATTATTCTGTAAATTTTTGGCCATCTCATCTGGTTTGATTTGAATGAATGTGTATACGTAACCAAATAGGAATATCAATACTACGTAAATAATAAATCCAACTGGCGTCGTATAATTCAAATAATTATTTACAAAATTCGTAAAACTTGTATTGTTAATAAATTGTGCAATTGTTGCCGGAATTGCTAATAAACTAGAAGCAAAGATAACCGGTACAACCCCTGCAGAGTTAATTTTAATTGGCATAAATGACTGCTCAGCACCGTATGCACTTGATGATTTGTTCGCATATTGAATTGGAATCTTTCGATTGGCTTCTTCTACAAAAATAACACCAATGATAATTATAAAATATACGATAACAAATGCGATAAATAACAAAATACCGATAATATTATTTAAAGAATTGTTCAAAACTAACCCTTGAAATGCTTCTGCAAACATCGTTGGCAATGTTTCAACAATACCTGCCATAATAATCAAACTAATTCCGTTTCCTAATCCTTTTTGCGTAATTTGATCGCCCAACCACAACGTAAATGCAGTACCAGCCGTCAAAATTGTTGCAACATATAAGTGTTCAAGAACTGGAACATGGGTACCTAAAAATGCAAATGAGAAAGCGAAACCTTCAATAAATGCAAATATGATACCAACATATCTTGTTATCTGATTAATTTTTTGTCTTCCAACCGGACCCTCTTTTGCAAGTTCACTAAAGTATGGAATAATATCCATCTGTAATAATTGCATAATAATTTGAGCAGTAATATATGGCATGACACCTAAAGCAAAAATTGAAAATTGTCTTAAAGCGCCACCGCCCATAGCATTGATTAATTCTAGAAAACCTAAGTTTCCTGTAAGGTCGGTAGTACCAGGAACTCTAACTTTTGTTCCTATGACAAAGACCATTAATGCACCAAGCGTGAAAAGAATACGTTTGCGTAAGTCTTTGTTCGTCGGTGCAAATAATTGTTTCAATGCATGAAACATATTAGATCACCTCAGCTTTGCTACCTGACTTTTCTATTTTTTCTAATGCGCTAGCAGTAAATTTATTAGCTTGGATTGTTAACTTTTTACCAAGATTTCCATTTCCTAATACCTTAATTCCTGCTAATTGATTTTTAACTAATCCTGTTTCTTTTAATAGTGCAGGAGTCACTACTGTTCCGTCTTCAAAACGGTTCAAATCTTCAACATTTACAACTGCATAAACGATTTTAAATTTAGCGTTACTAAAACCTCTCTTTGGTAAGCGTCTGTATAAAGGTAATTGTCCACCTTCAAATACTGGATTGATGCTTCCACCACTACGTGCTTTTTGTCCTTTGTATCCTCTACCACTTGTTTTTCCTAGACCACTACCAACACCGCGTCCAACACGACGTCTTTCTTGTCTAGATCCTTCTGGCGTTCTTAATTCATTTAACTTCATATTATCCTAAAATCTCCTCTACTGATTTTCCTCTTAATTCAGCAACATGTTCAGCAGTCTTTAAAGATTTTAAAGCATTAACTGTAGCAGTTGCCATATTTAACTTAGTACGAGAACCAAGTGATTTAGATAATACATCACGAACTCCAGCAAGTTCAAGGACATCACGAACAGCGCCACCAGCTTTAACTCCAGTACCAGCAGCAGCAGGTTTTAATAGAACTCTACAAGCACCACTTGCGCAGCGAACTTCATGTTGAATTGTTCTGTTATCTACTAATGGGATTTTAACAACGTTTTTAGTTGCAGATTGAATTGCTTTCTTAATTGCATCTGGTACTTCAGCAGCTTTGCCTTTTCCTAGACCAATCTTACCATGTCTATCCCCGACAACGACAACAGCTGAGAATCTTCTTTGACGTCCACCTTGCGTTACTTTTGTAACACTCTTAACGTCAATGACAAGTTCTTCATATAGCTTTTCTTGTCTTTTCGGGCTCATGTCTTTCTTTTCCATAAATACCCTCCTATTAGAATTCTAATCCATTTTCACGTGCAGCATCTGCTAATGCTTGAACACGTCCATGATATAGGTATCCACCTCTATCAAATACTACTTTCGTAATCTTAGCATCTTTTGCAGCTAAAGCAATTGCTTTTCCAACTTCTTTAGCAGCTTCTACATTACTACCATTTTTTAATTTTAAAGTTTGTGAAGATGCACTTGCTAAAGTAGTACCAGTTTCATCATCAATGATTTGTGCACTGATGTTCATATTTGAACGAAATACGCAAAGTCTTGGAACGTCATGAGTACCTTTTACAGTTTCTCTAACACGTTTGTGTCTTTCAAGACGCATTTCATTACGAGATACTTTTTTAATCATAAGTACTTTTCTCCCTTCTATTTAGCAGCTTTCTTTCCTTCTTTACGACGAACATATTCGCCAACATAACGAATTCCTTTACCTTTATAAGGCTCAGGTGGTCTTACGTCTCTAACCTCAGCAGCAAATTTACCAACAGCGGCTTTATCTGCTCCCTTAATTGTCAATTCTGTGTTACTAGGAACTTCGATGCTAATTCCAGCAGGAAGACTAAGTTCAACTGGATGAGAGAATCCAGCATTGATAACTAGTTTGTTACCACTGTTTGAAAAACGATAACCAACACCGATAATTTCAAGTTTCTTTTCGAAACCTTCCGTTACACCCTTGATCATATTTTGAATATTTGCATTAACAGTTCCGTGCATTGCTTTATATAAATCGCTTGATCTTTTAACAGTTAATTCATTACCATTTAATTCCAAAGAAATTCCTTTGCAAGAATTCGTAGTTAATTCACCCTTTGGTCCTTTTACTGTAATGACTTCATCTTTTTCTTCTACTGTAACACCAGCAGGTACGACAATCTTTCTATTTCCGATACGGCTCATATTGACACCTCCTTATTTTGTTTTATTACCAAATGTAAGCTAAAACTTCTCCACCAACATTTTGTTTACGAGCTTCTTTATCAGTCATGATTCCCTTAGATGTAGAAATGATTGCAATTCCTAAACCATTCAAAACTTTAGGTACTTCATCACTTTTTACATATACACGTAAACCAGGTTTTGAAATTCTCTTTAGTCCTGTAATGACTCTTTCTTTGTTGTGTCCATATTTAAGAGTTAAAACGATAACTCCTTGACCACCATCTTGATTTACTTTATAGTCTTCGATATATCCTTCTTCTTTTAAGATTCTAGCAAGTTCTTTTTTCATTTTAGAAGCAGGTACGTTAACTTCAGTATATTTCATTTGATTTGCATTACGAATACGAGTAAGCATATCAGCTATTGTATCAGTTACTACAGCCATGTTATATCCTCCTTCCCAAATTACCAGCTTGACTTTTTAACGCCAGGAATTTGTCCTTTATAAGCTAATTCTCTAAAACAAATACGGCAAATACCAAATTTACTCATTACAGCATGAGGTCTTCCGCATCTTGCGCAACGACTATATTCGCGTACTTTGTATTTTTTTGGGCGATTAGCTTTGATTTTTAAACTCTTCTTTGCCATTTTGCATCCTCCATTACTTTCTAAAAGGCATTCCTAATTCACTTAATAGATCATAAGCCTCTTCATTAGTCTTAGCAGTTGTTACAAATACGATATCCATACCACGTACTTTTACAACACTGTCATAATCAATTTCAGAGAAAATTAATTGTTCTTTAATACCTAACGTATAATTTCCTCTACCATCGAATGCTCTAGGACTAACACCACGGAAGTCACGAACTCTTGGCAATGCAATTGAAACTAACTTATCCATGAAGTTGTACATTGCTTCACCACGCAAAGTTACTTTACAACCAATTGATTGTCCTTCTCTAATCTTAAATCCAGCAATAGATTTCTTTGCTTTTGTAATAACAGGTTTTTGACCAGCAATTACAGTTAGATCCTTTACTGCAGCCTCTAACATTTTAGAGTTTTGAGCAGCATCTCCAACTCCCATATTGATTACAATCTTAACTAATTTTGGAACTTCCATAACGGTGTTATAACCGTGTTTCTTTGTTAAACTAGGAATAATGTCTTTCTTATATTTTTCTCTTAGGCGGTTCATAAATTACCCTCCTTCCAATTAATCAATCTTTTCATTAGATTTTTTTGCAACTCTAACTTTTTTTCCATTTTCTAGTGTTTCATGACCGATTCTAGTAGTTTTTTTCGTTTTTGGATCAATAATCATAACGTTAGAAGCATGAATTGGAGCTTCTACTTCTAGAATGCCACCGCTTTCTTGACCATTGCCTTTTCTATGCTTCTTAACAATATTAGCACCTTCGACAATTACACGGTTGCTACTTCTTAAGGTCTTAATTATTTTTCCTTCTTTACCCTTACTAGATCCGGCGATAACTTTAACTTTATCTCCAACTTTTAAGTTCATAATTAATTACCTCCTTTTATAGCACTTCTTTAGCCAAAGACACTATTTTCATATAATCCTTATCACGCAATTCACGTGCTACAGGTCCAAATACACGAGTGCCAACTGGACTCTTATCATCTTTGATAATTACGCAAGCGTTATCATCGAATTTGATGTAACTACCATCTGAACGACGTGTTCCAAAAGTAGTACGAACGATAACAGCTTTGACAACCTTACCTTTTTTTACAGTTCCATTAGGTGTTGCGTTTTTAACTGTACCAACAACTATGTCACCGATGTTACCAGTTTTTACTTTGCTTCCACCTAGTACACGAATTACTAAAAGTTCTCTTGCACCAGAATTGTCAGCTACTTTTAAACGGCTTTCTGCTTGTACCATAATTTAATCTCCCTTCACCTAATAGTTTTATAAAATAACTGCTTCTTTAACGATTTCAGCTAAATAGAAATGCTTGTTTTTAGAAATTGGTTTTGTTTCAACGATTCTAACTACATCTCCAACTTTTGCCTTATTAGATTCATCATGAGCAGCATATTTCTTAGAATATTTAACTCTTTTTCCATATAATGGATCTTTTTTATATGTTTCAACTAAAACAACAATTGTTTTGTCTTGTTTATCGCTAACAACTTTTCCAACAAATTCTTTTGCTAATTTCTTTTCCATATAAACCTCCTATTTATCATTTAACTCACGTTCGCGAAGAACTGTTTTTAATCTTGCTACCGTGTGTCTTAATTCACGAATTCTTGAAGGCTTTTCCAAATTACCAGTTGCTTGTTGGAAACGCAAATTGAATAATTCTTCTTTTGTTTCTTTGATCTTAGCGATAATTTGATCAGTGGTTAATTCTCTAATTTCTTTAACCTTCATTCTTGTCACCACCATTTTCATCTTTTGTAACAAACTTCGTTTTGATTGGTAGTTTATGAGAAGCAAGTCTCAATGCTTCTTTGGCAGTTTCACGATCGACGCCACCAATTTCAAACATGATCTTTCCTTCTTTTACTACAGCAACCCATTTTTCTACGTCACCTTTACCTTTACCTTGACGAGTACCGATAGGTTTTGCCGTTAAAGGTAAATGTGGGAAAATATTAATCCATGTTTTTCCGCCACGTTTCATATAACGAGTCATTGCTACACGAGCTGCTTCGATTTGATTAGCTGTAATCCAAGCACCTTCCATAGCCATTAAACCATATTCACCTTTTGAAAGTTTTGTGTTTCCTTTGGAACGACCTTCGTAAGGTAATCTATGTACACGACGGTATTTCGTTCTTGATGGTAATAACATAATTAATTACCTCCTTTAGCCTTTTTTGTAGGAAGAATTTCACCTTTGTAAATCCATACTTTAACACCGATTTTACCGAATGTAGTATCTGCTTCTGCAAATCCATAATCGATATCAGCTCTCAAAGTATGTAGTGGAATTGTTCCCTCATCATAGCCTTCGCTACGTGCCATATCAGCACCATTTAAACGTCCAGAAGCCAAAGTCTTAATTCCTTTTGCTCCAGCCTTCATAGCGTTACGAATTGCTCTTTTTTGAGCCATTCTGAATGAAGCACGATTTGCAATTTGATTTGCGATTTGATTTGCAACAATCTGTGCATCCATGTCAGGTTTTTTAATGTCGACAATTGAAATCTGAATATTTTCATCAACCATCTTAGATAATTTATTTTTCATCTTTTCAATCTCTTCGCCACCACGGCCAATAATAACACCTGGTTTAGAAGTATGAACGATTACTTCAGTTCTCTTATTATTTCTTTCAATTTCAACTTTAGAAATAGATGAAGCATCTTTTAGATTTTCAAAAAACTTACGAATCTTAACGTCGTTCATCAAGTACTTTTTGAAATCTTTTTTAGGTGCATACCATTTAGATTCCCAGTCTTTATTGATTCCAATTCTAAGTCCTGTAGGACTAACCTTTTGACCCATGTTAACCTCCTCTTAGATTATTTGCTAGCTACCGTAATTACGATATGACTAGTTCTTTTGTCTTTATGACCGATGCGTCCTCTGGAATCGAATAAAACTCTTTTCATAACAGGACCAGCATCTACTCTAGCCTCTTTAACATATAAAGTGTTAATATCGGCTTCAAAATTGTTAACCGCATTTGCAATAGCAGAATTTAAAACTTTTACTACTTTGCGAGCCGCCTTATTATTTGTATTGTTCAAAATAGTAAGTGCTTCGTTAACTTTTTTTCCACGAATTAAATCTACGACTAAGCGAGTTTTAATAGGTGAAATTCTAACTTGTTTTGCGATTGCTCTTGTTTCCATATATTATCCTCCTTAGTCATTATTTTTTAGCAGGCGTTGCTGCTGAATTATGACCACCAAATTTACGAGTTAATGCAAACTCACCCAATTTGTGTCCAACCATGTCTTCTGTTACATAAACAGGAATGAAATCCTTACCATTATGTACAGCAAATGTATGTCCAATAAAATCAGGATAAATAGTTGAACGACGTGACCAAGTTTTAATTACTTCTTTTTTGTTAGCCTCATTTAATTTTTTTACTTTTGCAAGCAAACGATCAAAAACATAAGGCTTTTTCTTTGAACTTCTTGCCATATTCTATATTCCTCCTATTTACCATTACGACGACGAACAATATACTTATCAGTATTTTTATTATTACGTGTCTTTCTACCAATTGCAGGTTTACCCCAAGGTGTCATTGGTGACTTACGTCCAACTGGAGCTCTACCTTCACCACCACCATGTGGGTGATCGTTTGGATTCATAACAGAACCACGAACAGTAGGACGAATACCCATATGACGTTTACGTCCAGCCTTACCGATGTTAACCAATTCGTAATCTTCATTACCAACTACACCAACTGTAGCATAGCAAGTACCTAGAACTTTTCTTTGTTCTCCAGAAGCAAGACGAATCATAACGTATGCTCCATCTCTACCTAGAATTTGAGCACTTGCACCAGCACTTCTTGCTAGTTCTCCACCCTTACCAGGTTTTAATTCGATGTTGTGAACATTCGTACCAACTGGGATATTCATAAGTGGTAATGCGTTACCAATTTTAATGTCAGCATTTGGACCACTCATAATTTTTGTTCCAACTGTTAAATCTTTTGGTGCGATGATATATCTCTTTTCACCATCTGCATAATTAATTAAAGCGATATTCGCACTTCTGTTTGGATCGTATTCGATAGAAGCAACTGTACCAGGAATATCCAATTTATTTCTCTTAAAATCGATAATACGGTATTTTCTCTTTGCTCCTCCACCGATATGTCTAACAGTAATACGTCCTTGATGGTTACGTCCACCAGTTTTCTTAACTTTAGCTAATAAACTTTTTTCAGGAGTGCTCTTTGTAATTTCGCTATTTACCAAACGAGTCATTTCTCTTTGACCATTTGTATTAGGTTTGATTGTTCTAATTGCCATACTCTAACCCTCCTATTGAAGATCGATTGTTTGGCCTTCTGCTAATTTAACGATTGCTTTTTTGCTACGATTCGTCAAACCAGTATAACGTCCAACTCTTCTCTTCTTCGTTTTTACATTAATCGTACGAATAGATTCAACTTTAACATTGAAGATTCTTTCGATTGCATTCTTAATTTCAACTTTGTTTGCTTTTGGATCAACTGCAAATGTATATTTGCCTTCATCACGATTTAAGCTACCACTTTTTTCAGTAATAACTGGTGCCTTAATAATTGTTAAATATTTTGTATCCATATTAAGCTAGCACCTCCTCAATTTGTTTTAATGCATCCTCTGTTACAACCATGTAATCAGAAGTAACGATATCCAAAACATTGATTTCGCTAACTTCTTCTAATAAAACATTTTGTAAATTAGAAGCTGCGAATAATAAATTTTCTTCAATTTCTGGAACAACTACCAAAACCTTTTTATCTGTTACTTGTAAGTTATTTAAAACAGCAACCATTTCTTTTGTTTTTGGTGTTTCTAATTTTAATGAGTCAAGAACGATTAGTTCACCATCGTTAGCCTTTGTTGCCAAAGCACTCTTCAATGCTAAACGACGTTCTTTACGATTCATATTGATACTATAATCTCTTGGAACTGGTCCACCGTAAGTACCACCCTTACGCCATTGAACAGCACGGATTGATCCTTGACGAGCATGTCCTGTTCCTTTTTGTCTCCATGGCTTTCTACCGCCACCACTAACTTCTGCACGTGTTTTTGTCTTGTGAGTACCTTGTCTTAAAGATGCTCTTGTTAAAATTACTGCATCGTAGACAACTTTATCATTTGGTGTAATACCAAAGATCGTATCACTAAGTTTGATATCTTTTAGTTTTTCACCTTTTATGTTTAAAAGTTTTACTTTTTCCATCTTCATATCCTCCCTTCATCACATTTCCATTATTAAACTATTCTCTGTTTTTAAGCCTCTTGTGATGATTCTGTTTCTGCTTCTTTGTTTTCAGGTTCTACATTGTAAACAACCAAATCGATTGGAGTTGCTTTTGTATTTCCCTTTTTAACAGCAGTTTTAATGATTACGAAAGACTTCTTTGGTCCTGGAACATTACCTTTAATTAAGATAACGTTGTTTTCCATATCGACAGCAACAACCTCTTCATTTTGAACAGTTCTTGTTGCAGAACCCATATGACCTGGTAATTTTTTACCTTTAATAACGTGCATTGGTAACATAGTACCTAGAGAACCAACACCTCTATGATATTGAGATCCATGACCCATCGGGCCTCTCGTTTGATTCCAGCGTTTGATAACGCCTTGGAACCCTTTACCTTTGCTGACGCCTTGTACGTCAACGATATCGCCTGCTGCAAATGTATCAGCAGCAATTACTTGTCCTAATGTATATTCACTAGGATCTACCCCTCTGATTTCTTTTAAGAAGCGCTTAGGTTCTGTATTAGCTTTTTTAACATGACCTATAGCAGCCTTATTGCTATTCTTTTCTTTCATTGTGAATGCGCCAAGTTGCACAGCATCATAACCATCTTTTTCTTTTGTTTTGATTTGCGTTACAACGTTTGGTTCAATCTCAACAACAGTAACTGGAACTAGTTTGCCATCTTTAGCAAAAACTTGAGTCATTCCAATTTTTCTACCTAAGATTCCTTTCATATTATTTTCCTCCTAATTATAATTTGATTTCAATATCAACACCGCTTGGTAAATCTAGATGAGTTAATGCATCAATTGTTTCCTTGCTCGGATTTTTGATATCAATAAGTCTCTTGTGTGTACGCATTTCGAATTGTTCACGTGAATCCTTATATTTATGAACAGCTCTTAAAATCGTAAACTTTTCAACTTCAGTAGGAAGTGGTACAGGTCCACTGATTTCTCCTCCTGATCTCTTAACAGTTTCAACAATTTTTGTAGCGGCATTATCTAGAATTCTGTGATCGTATGCTTTCAAACGAATACGAACTTTTTCCTTTGACATTTTAAATCCTCCCTTCGCCTATATCTAGTATAGACTTGCTCCGTGTGAATAACCCGATACTTCCCAGCAACTTATCCTGGCGTATCGACAACCTCCCACATCTAAGCAGCCACACGACCATAATTATAGCATAGCAACATCAAAAAAACAAGCGTTTTTTTAGGTTTTCTAAAAATATTTACGCTTGTATTCGACAAAATATTAACTTAAATCAAATTTTTTCGGATTGGAAACTGTCTCTTTTGTAAGTTTCAGAACTTTGTAAGTGCCAGCTGGTTCTAGTGCCATTTCATGTTCGGCAGAAGTTAAGCTCGCCATTACGATATTATTTAAATCGCGCATACTTTGATCAGACTCATCTAATTTTGCAAGTAAAGCATCAAAGTATGACATATCCGGTTTCGTTTCCACTTGAAATTGACGTTCGTATCTAGCCTTCTTCTTTTGGAATACAGATGAACGGGAATGTTGTAAAATATCCAGTTTCGTTTCATGATCCAATACGTTATAAACAACTAAATGTGGAAAACGACTCACTAACTCTTTGTTAAACGCAGTTTCTTTGCTAAGCCTAGATGCATCAAATTGAACAGGACCATTCACTGCTCCAAAACCGATTTTTTTATCGGCATTAAACAAATTAGAAAATGTTCCAGAAAAGATGCGATGCAAAGAATTAGTCGGAAACATCCGGACCTGATTGGACAATGCAGTTTTTCTAAAATAAAACGGATCTCCTTCGATAAAGTTCATAATGACATTCATAATAGCAGAAACGTAATCACGGCACTGTTCGCCTATTTTATCGAACTCATCGATGTAGACGATACCACGAGATGCCATACTTAAATCAGAGTCACATTGCGACAAAAGAGAAAAAAATCCATCTTCCAAACTAGTTCCTTTGATACCGGGAGGGACAAAAGTAGAACCTTTGAGTTCAACCATCGGCAAATTCAGATATTCCATCGCAGCGCGAACCGTCTGAGTCTTTCCCGTACCAGTCGGGCCCACCAATAAAATGGATTCCGTTTTCTCATCCGGCAATGCTGTATAATTCATATAAATGGTAGTCGCAAGCTGACTAATTTCGTCATCGTGACCAAACACTCGCTCTTTCATGTAAGTCTCTAATCCTCGTAACGAGATATCAGGATTAACAGCAGGCGTTTGATTGGAAATAATTGTTTCTGGAGCGATGTTCTTATCTAAGTAAAGTCCTTTTAATGTATCCCCTTCAATAGCGATACCAACAACACCCAAAGAACCAAAAACTTCTGTCTTTTTCACACCATCCGATAATGCTAGTAAACGGCAACGAACACGATTCACATCAGGCTCAGATAACAACTGACTTAGCGATTCACTATTTAACGTAACAGTTGGCGAATCTTGATCTAGTCGATAAACTGTTTCCTCTTTTACTTTGGAAAGTGCATGTAAATCGACTTTGCGTTCCACTACTTTTCCATCTTGAACAGTCACATATAAAATATACTGCCGTTCGGTTTCCCAAAAGAACTGTAACAGAAAGTTCTGATCATCTTTATTATTCGAATGATAAATTTCCTGTAAATGGGAAAGAGAAAAGATGTTATCAACTAAATAATTTTCCTCTTCCAATGCCTTTTCAAATGACGGCTTATGATAGATGGTATCCGAACAAAAGTCATCGTTAACGCAGTATCCTTGTACAATATCAACTGGATACAAGATGTACTCTTTTTCTCCTAAAGGAAGTTTTCCATACCGAATTCCATATTCCATTTCCTGTTCCATACCAAAATCCCCCAACAATTCACGATTTAATATCCTGGTGAACCTTATTATAAAATAGGATCCCAAATTAGTCAAAAAAAAACTGCAATTACTTATAATTACAGTTCGCATTGAATACTTCGATCATTTGCATCGCTTCCTGATACAAAGAACGAATTTGATTTAATTTCATCTTCTTGAAAAACACCGTCTTCTCATATTCCTGTTCCAACTTAGTCGTTCGAATTAAAATCGCAATAAAGCGTTTGTAACTTCCTTTCTTACCGATAATCTGATCAAACCAAGAATCCATATCGTCGATATTACCAGAAAAACGTAGAGATGAAAACGTTGCTAAAAACGTTCGGTTTTTCATTAATTCTTTACACAAATAAGATTGTAATCCGTAAGCATTCGATGTATAACTACCCGAAATGCTAGAATCGATTGCATATAACGTCGCTGCAATCGTATTGGATAACGGAATCGTTCGAAAAGAATGAATAATATCGATGATTTCTTCTGTCTGTTTGGTATTGATAATCTCTTCCAAAATGTAATCGTCATCCTTGCGAATAACTTGCATCGTCTTCTTATTATAATGAATATGACAAATTCCCGTCCGCAATGTGAACGTGTCCCCTTGATCCATAATTTCATTTTCAAACGAATTGACCGCATGGTTATACTCGTGAACTAAGTTATCTAATAAAGACATCAATGGAATATTTTGGTAATTTTGTAATACGATTACTTTATCCGTTACAATATGACCATCTTGTAATCTGGGCATACTCGTATAAAAAGCCTGTTCTCGTTCGTTGTGTTCGTCCCGAATCAAAATCGGCACACTCTCGAAAATTCGCAAAATTTTATGTTCCGCAGATAATCCATATTTTAAAATAAAAGCAGGGATAATCAAATGAAGTAGATGCCCAATATTTTCTGGATACCGAAACTTCGTATTTAAATTATCTATCGATACTTTCGTCTTCCGAAACAAATCTTGTACAATAGCAACATTATTTTCCATCACGGTCACTCCCTTCTTCTTTCAAACTAGCAGGCATAATGATATCTTTACCGAACTTACTACGAATCTGATCGACAGCTTCCTGCACTTTAGAGGAACCATCATCGACAGTATCGGTATCAAAAAGAGAAATCTGGGTCATATTCGTTTTGACAAAGTTACCCAACCGAATACCAATCAAACGAATCGGTTCACCTTTCCAAGCCCGTTCAAACAAAGCGTATGCCTTTTTAAAAATGTCTTCACTGACATTGGTAGGATTTTCCAATTTGCACTGGTGTGAATAATTGACGAATGCATCCGTTCGAATGATGATTGCAATACTAGTCGCATATAGTTTCTTTTCACGTGCTTCTAATCCAACCTCATCGGCTTGAGATAAAAGCATTTTGCGAATATATGATTTATCGGTCACATCAAATGGCAACGTAGCAGTCGTAGAAATGCTTTTCCGCTCCGCCCGTTCGGAAGTCACCGGTGTATCATCGATACCCAGAGATGAATTGTGCATGTAAATAGCATTGCTTTTAAAGTACTTTGTGAGTAACGAAACATCTGTTTTCGCTAACTCCCCAATCGTGTGTATTCCAAGTGCCTTCAATGTTTCAGCACTTCGTTTTCCGATGAACAAAAGATCTCCAACATCCAAAGGCCACATCTTCTCTTCCACCTCAGAAGCAAACAATGTATGAACCTTATTCGGTTTTTCGAAATCACTAGCCATTTTAGCACAAAGTCGATTATTCGCAATTCCAACGTTCACCGTAATTCCAAACTTCACATGAATCTCATCTTTCATCTGATAAGCAAGCCGAATCAAGTCATCATATAAATAGTGTGTCCCAGTCATATCTAAAAAACACTCATCAACCGAAAATCGTTCGACCGTCGGTGTAAACTGTAAATAATATTGATACAACTTATCACTTTCTCGTTTGTATAATTCGTGATTGGCTAGAAAAACTTTCAAACCTGGACATTTTCTTCTCGCTTGATACAAAGTTTCTGCTGTTTTTACACCATACTTTTTAGCAACTGGACTTTTCGCTACGACAATACCACGTCTAGCATCTTCATCGCCACCTATGACAGAAGGAATATTTCGAATATCTTCCGTCGCTCCACGGCGCAACATATCGACAGCAGTCCATGATAAAAAAGCATTGTTAACATCGATATGAAATATGATTCGTTCTTCCTTCATAACACACCTCTTCTAAACAAGCTTCTATAAGTTCTACTATAAGTATAGAAAATTATGATGAATTTGAAAATCGAACAAAAGAATTTTTTTCATTATTTTGAACTCAAGAACATCCGGTATCCTTTTTTAATCGCATCGTCGATATTTTCTTTAGGAAACAATGTCTGTAATTCAAACATGACCAAGGAGTGTTTATGATCGTAACAAAAAGACTCAGCCGCATAATGCATACCCGGAATATCGTAAAAAAGGCCTTTGATTGCGGCACGATTTAAAATAGGATCGATGACCATCTCACTGTACTCCCAAATCGTTCCAGGATACAAAAATGTAGAAGGTTTGCTAAAGCGATGTAACAAACGCCACTTCTGAAAATATAAAAAGTGTGTCAGTTCGTGAATCAAATTAGAGAACACCTCTCCCCTCGAGCTGCTACATAGATAGATAGAAGAAGTCTCAGAAATCCCAAAATGAGCAGGTAAAATTCCAACATAAACAGAAATTACCTTCATGGACTCCGGCCAATCACAACCGAGTACCTGCGATAAAAACGACAAAAAAGACTTGCTAGAAACATCGAAATATTGCTGATAGTCAATTAACAATCGGTCCATATCGAACGACTCTTCTTGATAAGAACGAATGACTTCCTCCTCGATTTCTTTGATAATTCCATCTTCGGTCATATTGCTACGAATAATTTCTCTTAAAGCTGGAAACGTTCGAATCATCGCATCCCGTCGATTGATAAAATCATCTTCTCGTTCATTTTGATAAAACTGAATCACATAATTCACGTTTTCTTCTACCGACAATTTATGAAAAACAATTTTAGGAACCATAACTACCTCCAAAGACAAATAAAATATCCACAAGAGAAGTGGATATCTTTTTTATAAGTATTCTTTAAAACAGAAAGTTGCATAAATCGGAATGTATTTAATTCCCTTTTTGAGAGAGAAATTCTCTTCACTAACTCGAATTGCCTCATGAATATCGTATTTATTCATAAACAAAGTAAGTGATTTTGCTTTCGACAAATTCGTATTGACTAACTCGATTGGAACAATCTTACCAAGTCTAGACTGAACGATGAAACTAACTTCAGCCTTTCCTTCTGATGCATAATAATAAAGGTTATAGCCAGAAGAAACGATATTGTTAGCAATACTAGTCTCATATAAAATATTCTTTAATTTGTCATCCTGTAACAATTTAATTTGATTTAAATGCAACTGATAGAATAAAATTCCCGTATCATTCGGATACAATTTGAAGGAATCTTTATCTTTAAACTTCGATAATGGCATTCCCACATTCGATACTTTATAACAACGATAGACAAAATTGTTGTTACTTAAGAAATCGATAGCAGCCTCGTAATCTTTACTTCTACTTCCTTCCCTCATCAATCCATATTGAAATTTATGATTCGGTTTTAAAAACTGATACGGCATGATATCCAATACTTCATTTGCTCGCGTCGTATCAATCAAAGTAGGCATGAACAGCAATGATCTTTTATAACAATCGATCATCTTCTGATGAACAGAATTCAAATAAGCAAAATTAGGATTGTGGAAGGATGCTTCAATTGCTTCTGGAAGACCACCAGTCATGAGATAATTTTGAAAGTGATCCATAGCAATTTGATGGAACGGAATCGGTTTATTATTTTTATATGAATCTTTGATAAAGTCGATTAATTGATTTTGATTACAAGCCTTTAAATACTCTTCAAAGTCAACTGGGAACATATACTTATACTGTAACTCTTCCCCTTTAAATTTAACTAAGTTCTCCTTTAAAGATGTAATCATAATGACGTGATAATCGCATTCTCCTTTGCCAAACAACTTAACCATCTTGACGATATCTAAGTCATTGACATTGTCGAATACAATCAACGTATCTTTCTTTAAAATCGGTTCTCCTACCAAAAGAGCAAGGCGAAGAACAATTTTTTCAACCGAATTCTCTCGTTTTGCAATCGATAACAATTCATAATTATTTTCACAATTGATATAGGCGACAGTCTTGTATTCCTTCTCGCCAAAAGCAAGCACCGAATACGTTTTTCCAATCTGTCTGTTTCCATATAAAAGTAACGGTTTCCGATTTATATCTTTTTTCCATCGTAGGAAATCATTCGTAATTTTTCGTTCCATAAATCGTGCCCTCCTTACACTAAACTACAAGTTAAGTATATATCTTTCCTATTTTTAAGTCAAGAATGTGTCGGGTTTTTATGAGAATTATTCTCAAAAAGAAAACTTACGCATGAGTAAGTTCTTTGTGATACTCTAGTCGAAGTTTATCTGCGACAGTTACTATGAATTCAGAATTCGTCGGTTTGGCCTTATCGATATCGACACTATGACCGAATATCTCTTCCATCAAATCCCAACTGCCACGATTCCAACTGACCTCGATAGCATGGCGAATCGCCCGTTCTACACGAGATACTGTGGTATCGAACTTTTCTGCTAACATCGGATATAACTCTTTGGTAATGCCACCAATCACCGATGGATCTTTATAAATAATAGAAATCCCTTCTCTAATATACTGATATCCCTTTATATGAGAGGGAACTCCTAATTCATGTAAAATTTTCGTAATCGAAATATCTAAGTTATTTTGATATAAATCGATACTCTTTTGATTGAATGTATTGTTTGCCGTACATTCTAAAACTCTTCTTGCCAGTTCATCTAACTCGAACGGTTTTAAGATGAAATAGTGAATCCCTAATTCTGAGACCTTTCGAATCATCTCTTGGGTATTGTAAGACGTAAGTACAATGACTTTCTTATGAATTCCCTTTTTCTGCATTTCTTCTAAGACGGATACACCATCCTTCTTAGGCATAATCAAATCCAAAATAATGACATCGTAACGATCCATCTCGGACTCGATTAAATGCAATCCTTCTACTCCATCGTACGCTTCAAGCACTACATCAATCTTAGCGTGACTTCTAAAATACTCCTTGACCATACGAACAAGTGCAACGTTGTCGTCGATCATTAAGACTCTAGCCTTTTCCATATTTTATCCTTTCTTACTACACGCAAGTATAATTATAAACTAAATTTCTACATAAATAAACAGTTATTTTTATCTAAATTTGTCGAACCCAGATTTTTAGGCAAAAAAACTACACGACAATCTCGTGTAGAATTGTGCATTCATTACTTATCCATTCTTGTTTAAAGAATTCATGCCTGCTACAAAAAGAAGCAAAAGTCCTAAAAACAAACAAGCCCAGAAAATAGGAGAATCCTGATTATCTATGATGAAGTTGTGTAAGTCTTCTCCAAGATCTTGAATCGTTTTCATCAAATCGAAGTCTAATACAAACCAAGGCAACATTTAACGTACCTCCTTTAACATTTCTTCTATCTTTTTAGGGTCTAAACTAGCACCACCTATTAAATATCCATCGATATTAGGAACTACTTCCAAAGAAGCAATATTAGAAGGATTGACACTTCCACCATATAAAACTGGTAAATCGACATGATAATGAGTAGAAACAAACTCTTTGATATTGGATACTGTCTCTTCAATATCTTCATTCCTTGCAACCTTGCCTGTACCAATCGCCCAAACTGGTTCATAAGCAAGTATGATAGATTGTAAGTTACTGGTATCAAATGAAGAGAATACACCTTCAATCTGAGAGGCTAAAACATCGTTTGTTTTTCCTTGTTCTCTTTCCGTTTCTGTTTCACCAATACAGAAAATCGGGCGGATATTTGTTTGCAGTAACAACTCTATCTTCTGAATGAAATCAGCATCGGTCTCTTTCATAATTTGACGTCTTTCCGAATGCGCGACGATCGTATACGTAACACCCAAAGAAGAAAGTTGCAAAGCAGATACTTCACCCGTCAATGCTCCGTATGCTCGAAAAGCAACATTTTGACTTCCTACTCCATAAGAGGCATCTTTAAATAATGGCAAATACGGAAAACTCGGAACGACAACAAAATGAACGTTAGAAATATCCAATTTCTGAATCTGTTCTTTATACGTTAATATTTCTGGATACGACAAATTCATTTTGTGATTTAAAACAAAATATTTCATCTCAACTCTCTCCTTTAATTCGATCGATTAAACGCCTAAAAAATCCTTTTTTCTTATTCTTATTTTTCTCATGAATGGCATACCGATATACATCTAAAACCGATTCAGCATAATGTTTGGAACTAAACGAATCCGCTTTGATTCGAGCTTGTTTAGAGATTCTCTTTAATTCTGTCTCATCTTGATACAACTTTTCTAACCCTTGGTAGCATTCCTCTTCTGTATGGAAAATAATTCCATCTAAACCATCATCGACAACATTCTTAAACGATTCATCCTCAATACATAAGGCTGGTAGAGAAGATGCCATCGCTTCGATAACAGTAAGTCCTTGCGTTTCAGACTGAGATGCCGTAGCAAATAAAGTTGCCATATGATAATACGTTGGAATATCTGAGTAAGCAACTTTACCGGTAAAGATAACCGCATCCGAAATACCTAATTCATTTGCTAAATCTTTATATTCTTGCTCATCCGGTCCACCACCGACAATTAAAAAGCGGAAATTTTTATGATGATCATACATCTTTTTAGCAACTCGAATTAAAAATTCGATGTTTTTCTCGGCCGCAAGTCTTCCTACAAAAATTAGTACAAAATCTTTCTTATCAATGTGATATTGACGTCTCAATGCCGCCACTTTCTTGGTATCGGCATTTTCTAGATAAAACCGTTCGACTTCCAAACCAGTTGGAACGATGTGAACGCTTCTCTCAACTTGATATTTTTGTTTAAACAAATCGTACGCTTTCTTGGTCGGCACAATCAGTTCAGTCGCAGTCTTATCACAATAGAAAAGCGTCAACTGTTCGACAATCTTCTTAGCACTCTTATCGAAGTGTCCATGCGTAATGTAATGCGTATAATCTTCGTACATCGTGTGATACGTATGAACGAGCGGAATATTGAACTGTTTGGCAATAATTCTAGCAAACGTTCCAACGCCAAACTCCGTATGAGTATGAATGACATCTAAGTGCCAGTCTTTAATCACTTGAACTGCTTTTAACGGATAAATTCCCGTCAAACGATAATCGTATATTCCGATTGGAATCCCAGGAATTCTCAAAACCCGATCATCGCTATCGTTATAATGTAAAGCATCATCGTTTACTGTAACGACATATACCGTATGCCCTAACTTTTCTAAGGCATCACGAAGCATCAATACGCTAGTAGAAACCCCATTGATATAAGGTGGATAGGTATCTGTAAAAAGTCCAATTCTCATGAAACATCTCCTTTCCGAATACCGAACAACACGCCTCCTACAATCATCGGTAGGTAATACGTAGTAAGTCTCCAAATAAGAAGTGACGCAGATACGAAAGTCGCAGGAGCAAAGTTTCCTACAAACTGAGAATATCCAAATTCAATTCCACCTGATCCACCAGGAATCGGAACAAATGCTCCAATAATCATCGTATAAGCAGAAGAAACAACGGCTTCCAATGCATTCATACTCTCAAAGTCATGCATCGCATAAAACGTGAAAAGAGGAATGACATATAGTAAGAACAAACCGATAAATTGATAGACAAATCCAAGTGCCGCATTCTTTTTATTTTTACTGATAAAGACCGTTCCCTCATGAAAGTCCGTTAGCTTCTCTTCCCAATTCTGTTTTGTTTTTTGTTTATCCTTAATCAAATGACAAAAGCTTAGAAAAGAAATGATGTGACGAACCATAAATGCAGTAAACTTTCTAGCATAACAGATAATCAGTAATCCAATCATGACAGCAGTATTTAAAATAAAACCAATCAAAATCAAATTACTCAAAATCGGATTGTTAGGAAACAAATTCAGTGATAAATTCACAAATAAGGCGATGAGTCCTAACAAGACAAGTGCCGCTTGATACAAAATGAAATTCATCATGATGATGTTCGTTCCTTTTGTCATTCGGACACCATCTTCTTTTAAAAGCAACACCTGCATCGGTTGACCACCAGTGGAAAACGGTGTAATCCCGTTAAAAAACGCTGTCATCGTTTCTAATTTAAATGCTTTTTTTACAGAATAAGAAAATTTATATCCAGTAATCACTTCCCGTAATCCCAAAGAACGGAAAAACAAACTGGCAGCCATCGTTAAAAATCCAACCACAACCCACAATGGATTGACATTTTTTAAAATGTCGACAATCGCATTAAAATCATCTTTTACAACGAAAAATAGAACGACGAAGGTTATAAGTAATAATAATATGCTGTTCTTTTTTAATCCCTTCATAGTATAATCTCACCTTTATTTTTCTTGAATAATAGCAATTCCTGGAAGTTCTGTTCCTTCTAAGAATTCAAGAGTTGCACCTCCACCTGTTGAAGCATGAGATACTTTATCTTTGAACCCAAGTTCGCTAGCAGCAGCCACAATATCGCCACCACCTAAAACAGAATGAATCGAAGAATTTGCAACGGCATTTAATAATTCATTCGTACCATTTTGATATTCTTTCATTTCGTAAACGCCAAGAGGACCATTCCAAAATACCGTCTTCGCATTGGCTAAAACTTCTTTCATCATAGCAATTGTTTCTGGTCCGATGTCCATTGCCATTTCATCGGCACCGATCTCACTCACCTTACAAATATGATGTGGCGTCTCTTCACTAAATTCAGTCGTAACATTGACATCGACTGGTAAAACCAACTTATCTCCATAAGTAGCAATCATTTTCTGACAGAATTCCAAAGAATCTTCCTCTAATAAAGATTTACCAATATCGATTCCCTTTGCTTTTAAGAAAGTGAATGCCATTCCGCCACCAATCATAATTTTATCTGCAATCGGTGCTAAGTTTTCAATAACTTTAATCTTATCACTAACTTTTGCACCACCCATAATGATGACATAAGGACGTTCTGGATTTTTCAAAGAGTCCAAATGATTCAACTCTTTTTCGATTAAGAAACCGATTCCATTTGGCAAATGACTAGCAATACCAACATTAGAAGCATGAGCACGATGAGCAGTACCGAATGCATCGTTAATGTAGATATCTCCTAAACTAGCCCAAAATGCACCAAGTTCTGGATCGTTAGAACTTTCTTTTTTACCATTCAAATCTTCATAGCGAGTATTTTGCATCAACAATACTTCGCCATCTTTTAATCCATCCACAGCATCTTTTAATTCTGATCCGGAAGTTGCTTTGCAAAACAATACCTTCTGATTTAACAAATTACTAAGTCTCTGTGCTACAGGAAATAAATCGTTCTTAACTAAATCTTTTTCTTCTTTTACACGTCCCAAATGAGACATCAAAATCACTTTAGCAGATTCGTTGATTGCATACTCTATCGTAGGCAATGCTGCTTGAATTCTCGTATCATCCGTAATCTTTCCATCTTTCATTGGAACATTAAAATCACAACGTATAATAACACGTTTGCCATGTAAATCATAATCTTTAATGGTCTTTTTCATAGATTCCACCTCTTTCTATTCTCTTATAAATTCACTTTTAAAAACATTCGTGCTTTTGTCTTAACATCTGGGAAAATTGGAATTCGATCCAACTCTTCCAAACTAAACCAATCGATATCGAAACTAGCATCACTGTTCTTTAACTCTTGATTTGGTTCAGTAGGAACTGCTAAATATTGGTAATCGATTAAATTTCCTACAAAGTTATTATATTCTTCTACAATGAACGGTTTTCCTGTAACTAATTTTACGTGAATGCCCGTTTCTTCGAAAGCTTTTCGTACAGCCCCTTCTTCTGGTGTTTCACCCTCTTGTAGGTGTCCGCCTGGCTGAACCCAGTTTTGAAACTTTTTATGATAGATTAACAAGATTTTTTGATTGGCCTCATCAATGATAAAAGTAGATGCACAATATTCTGTTTTCTTTTCTGTACTCATAAATCCTCCCACTATTATGAAAAAAAGCGCTATGCGCCTTTCTTCTTTGCTAAATACTTAGCGGTTCTTACCATTTGATTTGAATAACCCATTTCGTTATCATACCAAGCGACAACTTTTACTAATTGTTCACCATCGGTATCTAAAACTTCCGTCAACAATCCATCTACAGTTGCTCCACAAGTAGAACCGATAACGTCACTAGATACAATTGGATCCATTGTAAATACTAATGTCTCATCTGTATTAACTTTGAATGCTTCGTTGATTTCTTCAGCAGTTGTCTTCTTTTCAAGTTCAAGGGTTAAATCGACAACTGATCCATCAGAAACTGGAACACGCATTGCAGAACCTTTCATCTTTCCATCTAACTGTGGCAATACTTTACCAATAGCTGTTGCAGCACCGGTAGAAGAAGGAACGATGTTGGCACAAGCGGCACGTCCACGACGCGCTTTAATTCCTTTCTTATGAGGAACATCTAACGTTGCTTGATCATTCGTATAAGCGTGAACTGTCGTCATATAACCACGTTTTACTTTAAAATAGTAATCCAAAACACGTAGTACTGGAGCCAAACAGTTCGTCGTACAACTAGCAGCAGAAATTACTTGTTCACTACCATCTAGTTGATCATGGTTAACGTTATAAACGATTGTCTTAACGTCTCCTTTTGCAGGAGCAGAAATGACAACTGCTTTGGCACCAGCATTGATATGAGCCATGGCTTTGTCCTTATCCGTAAATTTACCAGTACATTCCATGACGATATCGACACCTAAATCACCCCAAGGAAGTGCGGAAGGGTCTGTCTCAGAATAAACTTTTACATGACGTCCTCCATCGACCAAATCATTTCCATCAAAAGAAATATCTCCTAGTTTGTATGTACGATGATTCGTATCATACTTAAGTAAATAAGCAAGTTGTTCAGCATCTGTCAAATCATTAATGGCTACTACTTCCATCTCTGGATCTTGATCCATGATACGATAAACCAAACGTCCAATACGACCAAATCCATTGATTGCTACTTTTATCATATAATCATCTCCTAGTATCATTATATATTCTTTTATTTTTGAGTTCAAGTTTTTTAAAAAAAGAAAAAAGGACTTTACAGCCCTTTTAAAGTAAAAATATCCACAATTTCTTGTGAATATTTTGTTTGAAATTATATTTTATGCACATTTTCTGTGAATAATTAATCGTGGAAACAACTTCTACCGATAAATTCTCTTAAGATAGAATCATCTGGAATATCTTCCGATGGAATCGGCAAGAAAAATTGCAACATATCGATTAATCGTTTTGCTTCGTCATAGTATGGAGAATCGACTGGAACCGAATAAAGGAGCGGTTCGGCATATGTTTTAAGAACTCCAATTTCATAACTCAAAGCCGTATTGAATGTATAATCCGCATAATCTTGGCAAGGGAAAATGTATTTTTCTTCGCCTTCTCTGACACTTTGCCATGAGGCAAGGGTATAATCTACACCGTGTCCACGAGTGCGGTTATCTCTCACTAATCTTCTTAAAAGACGATTATCTGTCGTCGAAATTCTCGTTAAGTTATCGATATTCAATTCAATTAATGGTGACAAGTATACTTTATATTTCTTATTGGCCGGGATATTTGTCAAAATCTTTGGATTCAATCCGTGAATTCCTTCAATCATTAAAATGTCGTTACTTTCTAACTTCATATGATTTTTAAATTCTTTCATACCAAGTAAGAAATTAAATGTCGGAGTCAATACTTCTTCTCCTTTTAGTAATTTTGAAATCTGTTCATCAAACAAATTCAAATCGATCGCTTCTAAACATTCATAATCCGGTTTCCCATCTGGACGAATAATACTATCTTTATTATCTCTAAAATAATCGTCCATCGAGATTGTCTTTGGATGAAGTCCAAAACTCTCTAGATACATAGCAAGTTTTCTACATGTAGTCGTTTTGCCAGATGAGGAAGGTCCAGATAACAATACAATTTTTAATTCGTCTTTCCTACTGTGAATCTGTTTGGCAAGTTGTAACAAACGATTACTCTGCAACACTTCATCGATTCGAATAATGTCAGCAATTTTACCAGTTGAAACCTTTTTGTTTAAGTCTGCTACATTATCTAAACTCATCAACTCTTTCCAAGAACGATACTCTTCAAACACTTCGAACATTTGCTTATGTTCTTGATACGGTTCAATTTTCTCCATATATGGCGTTGGGAATTGTAATACAAACCCAGTCTCTGTAACGTAAGTTAAATCGAAATCTGTAAATGCATCGGTAGAAACTGGCATCATGCTGTATAGATATTCATACATATTTCCTAATTTATATAACGTAATATACGTATTGGTCGTATAATTTAATAATTTTACTTTAGAATCGTTATGGATATTTTTAAAGTATTCGATCGCATCCATTCTAGATACGTTTACTTTCTCAATTGGCAAAGCCTGACTGATTAGCTGGTTCATTTTCACTTTGACATCCATCAGCTCTTCTTTTGTGATGGCACGTGATGTTTCAATGTATATGCCCTTATCGATAGAATGTAAAACTTTCAATGCGAAATGATTTCCAAAAAGAGATTTGCAAGCATAATTAGCAAGTAGAATCAAAGCGTTCACATAAATTCGATTGGCAAATGTATCGTTTAAATCACAAAACTCAATTTGACAAGAATACCGAATGTGATGAAATAACTCTTTGTACCTACCATCAATCTTAGCGACTAAAATCTTTTGTTTAAATTTTTCTTGATATCGCTTACTGAGTTCTAATAAAGTACTTCCTTTTTCTACTACATCAGGTTCGCCATCTACCCAAATCTTAATGTCGTTCATATTTTCACCCTCTATTTTATTCTAGGGATATTATAGCATATTTGTTACTTTCTTTGTATATTTTTTATCACATTAGACTAAGATAGAATAGGTGATTTTATGAATCTAGTACCAATCGTAGTAGAAAACGAACAAAACGGAGAACGTTCTTACGACTTGTATTCGAAGTTACTAGCAAGTCGCATCGTATTTATTAACGGCGAAATTAACGACTCTGTTGCCAGTACAGTAATTGCAGAACTACTGTATTTAGATTCCTTATCAAACGATGACATCAGTATTTACATCAATTCCCCAGGTGGAATGGTTACGGCCGGATTTGCCATATACGACACGATGAATTTTATCAAAAGTGATGTTTCAACCATCGGCATGGGACTTTGTGCCAGTATGGCTGCATTCTTACTTTCATCCGGCCAAAAAGGAAAACGTTACTTACTTCCCAATGCTGAAGTCATGATTCATCAACCACTTGGAGGTGCCCAAGGACAAGCCACAGAAATTAAAATTGCATCGGATCATATTTTAGAAACGAAAACAAAATTAAATAAGATTTTAGCCAAAAACACCGGTCAAAAACTGACTAAAATTATGAAAGATACCGAACGAGACCATTATTTAGACGCAAAAAAAGCCAAAGAATATGGCTTAGTGGATCACATCATTCACTCTTAGAATCTTCTTGTGCTTTTAAGCGATTATAAAACTCCTTAATTTTACGAAAACGATGATTGATGCCCGACTTCGTAATCGGATGCCCAGTTTCCAACGAGATAATGTCACTCAATTCCTTTGTCGAACTTTCTGGATACTTTAATCTGTATTGAGCCAGTTCCAACGTTTTTTCATCTAATAAATCGAGACCGACCTTCTCTTCGATATATCGAATTTGTTTCACTTGTGTCAATGCCGTTTCCACGACCTTATCCATGTTCGCTTGCTCCATATTATTTAATCGATTGGTCATGTTCATGTTGTCACGATAAATTCGAATATCCTCAAAATACAACAAGGCTTGGGTTGCTTGAATAATCCGCAAAAAATCGGATATTTTTTCTGCTTCTTTTAAATATACCATGTATCCTTTCTCACGAGTAAGCACTTTTGCATTCAACAAAAAACGATTCAGTAACGACTGAACGAATTCTGCTTCTTCAATCGTATCGATAGAAAACTCCAAATGATAACGCGAGGTTTTCGGATCGTTGATACTTCCCTTAGCCAAAAACGTTCCTCTCAAATATGCCCTGGCATCATCGAAAGAACTCGTAATGTAATCTTTAGGCACAACCATATAATATCCATTTTCACTATAGACGGACAAATCTTTTAAAATCAAATCCACTTTCGAATCGATTGTCATCAAATAAAGAGAATTCTTAGCAAAATTATTGTTCTTTTTTTGAACGAAAGATAAATTCACTTGATAACATTCTTTTACCAATAAAAAAATTCGTTTGACGATATTCGCATTTTCTGTTAATAAATCGATTTTCTTCCCATCATACACGGCATTGTTTCGAAAGAATGCGGATAGTTCTGCAATCATCTGTGACTTATCCTCATCGATGTGACAGATTTCATTTTTTACGTTTGTAGCAAAAGACATAACATCTCCTCCAGTTTTTCTATTTTATCACAAAAGAATGACAAATAAAAAGTATCTCCTCCATTTATCCGACAAAAGGAATAAAAATGGAAATGAAGATACCTCCAATTAATAACAAGATAGCAACCATCAAATCGAGACGATGACTGCGCATACGATCTGCATTTTTAGAGTCCAACTTGTTCTTATCGACAAAATATTTGATAAAAAAGAAAGTACCAATTAGAACCATCAATACGACAGTTACAATCATAATTCGTTGCATGACTAACAAGATCATCACTCCTCGTCAATAATACTTTGAGCAGCAATCGCGCCATCACTAACAGCAGTCACAATTTGATACAAACTCTTAGCAATCACATCCCCCGCTGCATACACACCTGGAATCGATGTTTTCCTAGTTTCATCTACTATAATATACCCATTTTCATCCAAAATGTCTAGATGTTTCAAAAAATTCGTATTTGGAATTTCGCCAATAAAGATAAATACAGCAGCAAACGTTAACTTTTGTTCTCCATTGGGAGTAGATACCAAAACACTTTCCAAATGATCGTCACCGTAGAACTCTAAAACTTCACTTGAATACCTGACTTCAATGTTCGGACACTTTTGGACAAGGTCAATTAAGTATTCACTACGGGAAAACCGTTCTTGTCTGTAAATAATTGTTACCTTAGAACAGATTTTAGAAAGAAAAAGTGCTTCTTTTAAGGCTGCATCGCCACCACCAATCACGGCGACCTCCTGATTCTTATACATCGGTCCATCACATGTCGCACAGTAACTGATGCCATGTCCCATGAATTTTTCTTCTCCAGGAACTCCTAATTTTCGAGGATTTCTTCCAGATGCGATACACAAGTGATCAAACGTAATTTCTCCATTCGTGCAAATAACTTTTTTCTCCTCACTAACTTGAACATCGATAACTTCGCCATATTGGTATGGATTATCGACACGGTCCAATTGCTCCATCAAATGAATTGCCAAATCTGGTCCAGAAATCGATAAAAAACCCGGATAGTTTTCAATATCACTCGTTCTTAACACTTGTCCACCTGGCGCAGAAGACTCTAATAAGACACAATCGATTCCTGCTCTTCTTAAATAAAGGGCGGTAGTCATACCAGCGACTCCCGCTCCGATAATAACTGTATTAAAATGTGATTTCATGATGTTCTTCCTCCTTATACAGATTGTCAAATTTAGAACCACGACGAGCAAAAATAAACAACAACACGCCAATTACAAATAACATGACGGAAATCAATTGCGCAACTCTAAAGTTTCCTAACATCAAACTATCTGTTCGCATTCCTTCGATAACAAATCTGCCAAGCGAATACCAAATCAAATAGAATCCAGTCAATTGACCTGTTTTTAAATATCTATAACGACGAATAATCAAAAGAGCAATAAATCCAAAGAAAGTCCAAATAGACTCATAAAGGAACGTTGGAATGCGGTATGCTCCATCGATATACATTCCTTGAATGATAAAATCCGGTAAATACATTCCTTGTAACGCCTCTAACGTAGTAACTGCTCCGTAAGCCTCTTGGTTAAAGAAATTCCCCCAACGACCGATACATTGTCCAATCATCAAACCGACGACAGCGATATCTAAAATTTTAAAAGTACTAATTTTATACTTTTTCGTATAAAAGATAATCCATAGAAGACCAGCAAATATTCCTCCATGAATAGCCAGTCCACCATTCCAAACTTCTAAAATCTCCAGTAAATGAGTAGAATAATAAGACCAATTGAATGCTACATAATATGCTCTTGCACCAATTAAACCAAACACGACAGAATAAAAAATCAAATTTAACATAAAATCTTCATTGATATTCTGTTTTCTAGTTTCTCGAAAGATAAAAATACAAGCAACTAAAACACCAAGAAAAATCATCAAAGAATACCAATAAATTTGTATAATTCCTAAATCTAAGGCAACTCTATTCATGAATTCGAATCCTCCTAACAATCGGTTTTAATATCATACTTTGAAAAACCTGAAAACAGATCGTAATCAAAATTGCAATGAAGAAAACAACCCAAATATTTGCAACCGTAAACGCCGGTCCTAAAATCCAATCGGTAAGTTTTAACACAAAAACGTTTAAAACAAAGTAAAAGAGTCCAAAAGAGATACCTGTCAAAGGCAACGTAATTTGAAAAAGAACAGGCTTGACAGTTACGTTGAGACCATAAATAATCAAGGTTGCTAATATACAGTAACCAAAATTACGAATCTGAAAAGATCGGAACAACCAAGTCATTACTTTTAAAATAAATGCATACGCAAATAAAGACATGACAAGGGCTATCAATCGTTTTACACGTTTCTGTTTAACCTGTTCTTGAATCATAACTCTCCTATAGTAGATCTTTTAAATAATGGCCTGTAGCAGATTCTTCTACTTTTGCTACTTCTTCCGGTGTTCCAGTCGCAATCACCCTACCACCATCATCGCCACCATTTGGTCCTAAGTCGATAATGTAATCGGCACATTTAATCACATCTAGATTGTGTTCTATGATTACTACTGTATCATTATTATCCACTATTTTTTCAAATATTGCAAGCAGTCTTTTAATATCTTCTGAATGAAGTCCAGTCGTCGGTTCATCTAAAATATAAAGTGTTTTGCCAGTTGGCTTTTTCTGAAGCTCTTTCGCAAGTTTTACTCTTCCTGCTTCTCCTCCAGATAGTGTCGTTGCAGATTGACCTAGTTTAATATATCCTATGCCGACATCTTCCAATACTTGTAATTTTTTTGCAATACGAGGAACATTTTCAAAGAATTTAATTGCTTCGGAAACTCGCATATTCAAAACATCTGCAATATTTTTATCTTTAAACTTGATAGCCAAAGTCTCGCTATTGTAACGAGTACCATGACAAACTTCACATGGTACGTACACATCTGGCAAGAAATGCATTTCAATTTTCTTAACACCATCACCGTAGCATGCTTCACAACGTCCACCTTTTACGTTGAAAGAAAAGCGATTCTTGTTATACCCCAACATTTTAGCTTCCTTCGTATTGGTAAATAATTCTCTGATGTCATCGAATACTCCTGTATAAGTAGCAGGATTACTACGTGGCGTGCGACCAATTGGATTTTGACTAATCTCTACGACCTTATCGATGTTTTCCAAACCTAAAATCTTTTTGTGTTTACCAGGTTTCTCTTTTGATTTGTATATCTTTTGATAAGCCGCACGGCATAAGATACTGTTGATTAACGTACTCTTACCAGAACCAGATACACCAGTCACTAAAGTAAGGGTACCAAGCGGAATCTTAACATCGATATTTTTTAAGTTGTGTTCTGTAGCACCTTTAATTTCAATGAACTTACCGTTTCCTTTTCGTCTCTTCTTTGGTACTGGAATAAATTCTTTTCCGGATAGATATCGTCCGGTCAAACTATTTGGATTTTTCATTACTTCTTCCGGTGTTCCAGCAGCGACAATCTCACCACCAGCATCTCCTGCACCAGGTCCAACATCGACCAAATAGTCACTTTCACGCATCGTTTCCAAATCGTGTTCAACGACAATCAACGTATTTCCTAAATCTCTCATCTTTAACAAAGAATCGATTAATTTACGATTATCACGCTCATGAAGACCGATAGAAGGTTCATCTAATACATACAATACTCCAGAAAGAGCAGAACCAATCTGTGTCGCAAGACGAATTCTTTGTAACTCCCCACCAGAAAGAGTTCCCGCCGAACGACTCAACGTCAAATAATCCAAACCGACATTAGATAAAAATTCCAAACGAGAAGAAATCTCTTTTAACAAAAGTCTAGCAATATTCTCTTGTTCTGTCGTTAGTTTTAAATTTTGAAAGAACGGAATCAACTGGCGAATGCTCATGCAAGTTACTTCATAGATATTCTTGCCTCCAATTTGAACAGAAAGAACACTATCCTGAAGTCTTGCACCATGACATGTTTCACATTCTTGTTCAAACATGTAACGCTCTAGCCAATCCCGAATCCATTCTGAACTCGTCTCCATATACCGACGTTCCAAATTATTGATAATTCCTTCATAAAAATCTGTTTGATTCGTAACATTACCAGATTTAGAAGAATACTTAAAATGAATCAAATCTGGACTTCCATATAAAACAATGTTTTTTTCTTCTTGAGTTAATTTAGAAAATGCTTTCGTTGTCGAAATTTTATAATGTTTGCAGACACATTCTAAACGTTTGTAATAGATACTATCCGTATCATCCCCAAGAGTTACAATCGCACCTTCACTGATACTCTTAGAAGGATCTGGAATAACCAAATCTGGATCAATTTTTAATTTCACACCAAGACCTTTACAATCTGGACATGCCCCGTATGGAGCATTAAATGAAAACATACGAGGTTCCAATTCCGGTAATGAAAAATCGCATTCTGGACAAGCGAACTGTTCTGAAAAGACAAGTTCTTTATCTCCCAAAACGTTAATGACAACTTTTCCATGAGCAAGTCTTGTCGCAGTTTCAATCGACTCATAAAGTCTACTACGAACATTTTCTTTCATGACGATACGGTCTACTACTACTTGAATTGTAGACTTTTTATTTTTATCTAACTCGATAGATTCACTTAAATCGAACATCTCGCCATTTATTTTAACACGTACGAATCCTTCTTTTCGTAAGTCATCCAATAAATCTTTGTGAGTTCCTTTTTCCCCATGAACAACTGGTGCTAAAATCTCCATTCGTGTTCCTTCCGAATATTCCATAACTTTATTTGTCATCTCTTCGACACTTTGATGAGAAATTGGAATATGATGAATCGGACAATAAGGAGTCCCGACACGTGCAAACAAAAGACGCAAATAATCATAAATTTCCGTAACAGTACCTACTGTTGATCTTGGATTTTGACTTGTCGTCTTCTGATCGATACTAATCGATGGACTTAATCCCTCAATCGAATCGACATCAGGCTTCTCTGTATTTCCTAAAAATTGTCTTGCATAAGCCGATAAACTCTCCACATACCGACGTTGTCCTTCTGCAAAAATCGTATCGAATGCCAAACTACTTTTACCAGAACCAGATACACCAGTCATGACGATCAATTTGTTTTTTGGCAACTCCAAATTAACGTTTTTTAAGTTATTTTCACGAGCCCCTTTAATTACAATTTTATCCATAATATCACTTTCTTTCTACTTCAAAAACCTTCGGTTTTACATTGCGTTCTTATTATAAAATAGGAACAAATGTTTGTCAACGACAAAGAAAAAGAGACCGAAGTCTCTTTAAAATCACTATGCAGCACGGTCGTATGAAGTTTCATCTTTCAAAACTTTTACTCTAGCACTACGTTTATGATTATTAATATCATTCATAATATCTTGTATACGATTTTCACTAATAAATGGACTAATCTCACTATCTGGAAGATAATCAATTAATGGTTCTAATCCTGGACAGTAATAATAAATACCAAGATCTTCCAATGGTACATAAGTATCCACATTTTTAGTAGAATCCAATATACCATTCTTTTCTCTTGTTCTTTTAAAAGCACAAGACTTTACATACACGTTAGTTCTCGTAACTGGATCAATTGTCGTGATCTTACCAACGTATATATCACTTGTATGATAAACCTTAATTCCCCCGAACATTTGGATACCTCCCCTTTTTAAATAGTAGAATAATATACCACATTTTCGGGAAAATTGCAATACTTTTTTAATTATTCTTCGCTTTGCAACTCAAATAAAATATCTCGTAATTCCATCGCACGCTCGAAATCCAATTTCTTAGCAGCTTCTTTCATTTCTTCTTCGATACGATCAATCATCGTCATTTTTTCTTTCTTAGTCATCTTCTCTTTCTTAGGTTTCTTAGATGCACTTTCATCTTCATTGCTAATTAACTCGCGAATATCTTTTTGAATCGTCTGTGGAATAATATGATGTTCTTTGTTATATGCCTCTTGAATACTACGACGACGTGCAGTTTCCTTCATGGCATTGGCCATCGAATCTGTAATCTTATCTGCATATAAAATACACATACCATTCGCATTTCTAGCACAACGTCCCATCGTCTGAATCAAACTACGCTCACTACGTAAGAATCCTTCTTTGTCGGCATCGATAATCGCAATCAAACTAACTTCCGGAATATCAATTCCCTCTCGCAACAAGTTAATTCCAACAACGCAATCGTATTTCCCTAGACGCAAATCTCTAATGATTCGCATTCTCTCAAGCGTTTTAATTTCATTGTGAAGATATGCTACTTTAATATCAATATTCTTTAAATAATTCGTCAACTCTTCGGCCATATGAATCGTAAGAGTGGTAATTAAAGTACGTTCATTTTTAGCAATTCGTTCTCGAATTTCACCAACCAAATCGTCGATTTGTCCTTCACTAGGACGAACTTCGACAATCGGATCCAAAAGTCCAGTCGGACGAATAATCTGTTCGACAAAGTGATGATTCGTCAAATTCATTTCGTAATCTCCCGGTGTTGCAGACACATAGATAACCTGATTTACTTTCTTCTCAAATTCTTCAAATTTCAAAGGTCTGTTATCCAATGCGGACGGAAGACGAAAACCGTAATCTACCAAGTTCTGTTTTCTAGCACGGTCCCCATTATACATTCCACGTACTTGAGGAATCGTAACGTGAGACTCATCGATCACCATCAAAAAGTCTTTTGGAAAGAAATCAATCAATGTCGTCGGAGTCTCTCCAGGACCACGGCCTGCTAAATGTCTAGAGTAATTTTCTACACCATGACAGAAACCAGTCTCTTGAAGCATTTCTATATCATAATTCGTACGTTGTTCTAATCGCTCTGCAGCAAGCAACTTATTTTGACTTTTTAACTCTTCCAAACGAGATGCCAACTCTTCTTTAATCGTACCAATCGCATGCTTTAATTTATCTTCACTCGTAACGAAGTGACTAGCAGGAAAAATAGAAATCGTCTTTTTATTACTTAAAATAGCACCCGTCAAAGTATCAATCTCAGAAATCCGATCAATTTCATCACCAAAAAACTCAATTCGGTACCCTTTCGTATTTTCGTATGTCGGAATTAGTTCCAAAGTATCCCCTTTAACCCGAAACGTACCACGTTTAAAATCCAAATCATTTCGTTCAAATAACATATCCACAAGTTTGTGCATAATATCGTTTCGTTCCACTTGGTCTCCAACAGAAAGAGTCAACATTTTATTCCGATATTCTTCTACTTCACCAATACCATAAATACAAGAAACAGATGCTACTACGATAACATCACGTCTTGATAATAAGGCACTAGTAGCAGAGTGACGAAGTTCATCGATTTCATCATTAATAGAAGAATCTTTTTCAATATAAGTATCCGTTGAAGGAACATATGCTTCCGGTTGATAATAATCGTAGTAAGAAACAAAGTATTCTACACGATTGTTAGGAAACAACTCTTTTAACTCTCCATAAAGTTGGCCAGCAAGTGTCTTATTATGTGCCAAAACTAGTGTCGGTTTATTGACTTCTTTGATTACATTGGCAATCGTAAACGTCTTACCAGTACCAGTCGCTCCAAGTAAAACTTGATGTTTTTCACCATTTTCGATTCCATCTACCAACTCACGAATCGCCTCTGGCTGATCCCCATTCGGTTGAAATTTAGAAACCAATTCAAACATATAAATTCCTTCTTTCCTCCATCGACATAAATGCAAACATATTCTATCATTTTTTATTTTTTGACACAATAGAACAAATCAAACATATTTTATTAATTTAAAAAAGAAAACAAAAAGATATATGAAATAGGCTATCGCCAAACTATTTTAAGCGATAGAAAAACATATAAATATAAAAATGTACAAATTTTCAAAAAATCGTGATATTCGCCACTGCACATTTTTGTAAATGGCATACAAATATTATGAAAGGAGGGAAAATATGAACGATCAGATGATGGAAAACAATCAAAATCACTCTTGCTTATGCGAAGTCATTAATTGTTTAGTATCATCATGCAAGATTGGTGCTACTGGACCGACTGGGCCTACAGGACCGACGGGACCTCAAGGTAGAGACGGAAATCATGGATGCACAGGATGTACGGGACCGACTGGGCCTACAGGACCTACCGGACCGACGGGTTATCAAGGTGCTACTGGACCGACGGGACCTACCGGACCACAAGGCGTAACAGGACCAACAGGGCCTACTGGTGCTACTGGTATTCAAGGTATTACGGGACCAACAGGGCCTACCGGCGCTACGGGCCCTACAGGGGCAACAGGTATAACAGGACCGCAAGGTGTAACAGGACCGACTGGCCCTACCGGTGCTACGGGCGCTACTGGTATTCAAGGTGTTACAGGACCAACAGGGCCTACCGGCGCTACGGGACCAACGGGCGCTACGGGACCAACGGGCGCTACGGGACCTCAAGGTGAAGATGGCGGCAGCTTCAATGCAGCAGCAATGGTTCATGACGAATCAAATTCTGTTGTACCAATAAACGAAGCAGTGAAGTTTAATGTTCCAAACCTTACAAACGGTGTTACATACGATCCTCTATCTGGGGAATTTACTCTTCCTGCTGATGGTCAATACATCATTCACTGGTGGATTAATGCACGAAGCAAAAATGATGAAGACAATTGTGATATGCACGTATTAGGAGTAGAACTTCACCAAGTTTATCCATACGATGTATTAATCGCCCATTCATCAACACACAACCGTCTTTCTCGATGCAATACGGGTACAATCAATGGTAATGCAATCTTCAATGCTACTGCAAACTCAAGAATTAGATTTATCAACACATCAGATATTCACATGCAACTAGTACCAAATGATTTGTATTCTGCAAGTGTTTCAATCACACGAATTAACTAATTTCAATCATTGGCAAATTGCCAATGATTTTTTTTTGAAATAATTCCGATTGTTCTCAATTTTGTGTACGGATAATAGAAAATATGTTATAATAATAGAGAAAATATAAGGAGTATAAGAGTATGAATGAAAAAGAAGTAATTGAAAAATTATATAAAAACAGACACAACCTTATCGTCGATGGTGACATTGGTTGCGGAAAAAGTACTTGCCTAATGTTTCCATTTTTATCAAGAATAATCAAAGCAAAAGAAAATTTTTTGATAATAGACAGTAAAAAAGAATATTACAACAAATATGCAAATGTTCTAAAAAAGTCAGGATATGAAATTTCCATTGTTAATTTAAAAAGTCCAAAACAAAGTAATTATTGGAATCCACTTTGGACTGCATATCAATATTACCAAAATAGTAATCCAGATTTGTGCATAGAAGAATTAGAAAGCCTTTATCGCACATTGGTGGGTGCAGTAGAGGAAAAAGCAATGCCAATTCAAGAGTCAGTTCATCTATTAACTGGATTCACCTTAGTATTGTTTAAAGAAGGTGCTGAAAAAGAGATTCACCTAGGAAGTTTAGTACAAATGCTTAGTACTTGTAATCGAAATTGGCTTGTATTACAAGATTACTTAGACAAATTAGAAGACGATAGTATCATCAAAAAATACTTAAACCCAATCTGCAATACTCCAGGGCCTAGTAAAGATATGCAATTGAATCGTGCCTTACAACAAATGATGAACCTAGGAAGCAAATGGATGTTATCTAAGATGTTAAGTAAAGAAGAAACCATCGATTCCAAAAAACCACGAGCAATTTTCTTAGTACCATCAGTAGTTAATAACGATTCCAACATTTTGATAAATGCATATATCAACCAGTTATTCAATCAATTAAGCGTCAAACAATCAAAGTCACCTTACACAATGATATTGGATGACATCGAAAGTATTCCAAAAATAAAAGAATTAGAAAAATACTTAATTCATGGTGGATATTATAAACAAAGATGGATTATCGGAACAAGATCAATTACTACTTTAGAAACCATTTATGGCGATATATTAAACCATACTTGCGACTACATCAACGTCAGTAAAACAGATATCGATTATCGGATAGAAAATTTACAAGGAAAAATCGATCGGGAGTGGAAATTAGAAGATATCGAAGATGATAATCCAAATTATCCAACATTAGATACCAAAAATATTTCATTATTCACATGGGATAAATTATTAACCAAGAAAAAAGAAAAACCGAAAGCAGAACAAAAACCTGTTTTAAATCAAAAAGAAATTAGTCAATTGATTAAAAAAATTGACAACAACTTCGAACTACTAGAACCAGAAAGCAAATAAAAAGAATCGATTCATTTCGGTTCTTTTTAATTTTGATTATTACACTTTGCAACCTTACAGCAGCTTATAAATTTTCGCCTTGCAACCTTACAGCAGCCCGTCTGGCTTAAATATGATTTTTACAGCATCATCTTGACCGGATGTAAGACGTTCAAAAGAAACTTGAGCCTCTTCTAAAGGTACCCTAGCGTCGATATATTTTTCTACATCTAAGTCTTTTTTGGCAATCAAATCGATTACAGTATCAAACTCCGCCTCTGTATACGCAATGGCCCCTTGCAAACGAACCTCAGCCATGACAGATACGACCGTAGGAATTGTAATTGGTTCCATAGAAACACCAACTAAGACAATTTCTCCACCTGGTTTTGCTGTCATAATTGCTTCTGATACAGCAGGAGAACTACCACAACATTCGATGACGACATCATATCCATCTTTTGTTTTAGCCATGGCATCTTGAATCGCAGTTTCTTTCTTAGTATCGATAAAATCATCTACAGTTCCAAAAGAAAGAGATTTAGAACCACGTTGTTCATTTGTTTCCATCAACGCAACATAACTAGCCCCATTTTTCTTAGCAAATTCAGCGGACATTAACCCAATAATTCCACCACCAATTACTAAAACACTATCGCCAACTTTAATATTCGCTAAATTAACGGCGTGTAATGCGACTGCAGACGGTTCTACCATACATCCTTCGTCAAAAGAAACCTCATCCGGTAACTTTCTTACCATATCTGGACGACAACTCGTATACTCTGCATAACCACCTGGATTCGTCAAAGAAAGTCCCACTGCTTCGCTCCAAGTTTTCCTACAATACTGTGGATTTCCTGATTTGCAAGCCTCACATTCTCCACATGGAGAAATTGGAAGACCTGTAACGCGGTCTCCTATTTTTAAATCAAATCGACTACCAGGATCTACGACGATTCCAGCAAATTCATGTCCCATGACAAGACCAGCCGGAGAACCCATATCCCAATAATGAATATCAGAGCCACAAATACCACAAGATTTTACCTTCAATACAACAGAACCATCTCTAGAAATCGGTTGGTCGATTGTCGCCATTTGAAGATTTTTTTGCCCTACTATTTTAACACACTTCATATATACCTCCTAGTTTACCCTAATTATAACACACTTTAAAAAAAGTAAAGTGCTGATAGATCAAGATTTTAACAAGTTTACAAAAATAGACCAAAAAAAGCAACTAAGTTGCTTTATTTTGTATACCAAGTTGTGTAAGTAGTACTTGGGAATGCTATAACACTTTCTGCTCCTCTAAATCCATTTTTATACTGTCGCTCAACGAAACTGACATAACGACTCCAATTACTACACTCACTATCGACGTAAAGTCGGCACGGCCATACTTCCAAATGTAAGTGAACACCGAAGGCATATCCTGTATCTCCCATATATCCCAAAATCGTATTTGGTGTGACTTCTTGGCCTTCATAAATGTTTCCGTAACGACTCATATGTGCATAAATTGCTGTGTAATATTCTCCACCGTATTTGTATTGTACTGCTACACAAAGTGCACCATATGCATCTTTATAAATGTCTGTAATGACTCCGTATCCAATCGAATATAGCGGTGTATTTCTTCCCGTTGAACTTCCTAAGTCGATTCCACGATGAAGAGATCCCCAACGATATCCGATGAAACTAGTTACATAACCAGTCCTCATTGGTCTTGAAAACATAGCATTTCCTGTACTAGCTGCACAGTCAACGCCAATGACATCACTTCGGTTGCTACAACCTTGTGAACGATAATATTCAACCAAAGACTTTTTGGCTTCTACCTGCTCTTCTAAACCTGGTCCAAGAGAATCCAATTTTTGAATAGAAGAATTCAAACTACTAATTTCATTGTTCAATTCGACCATTTTTTGCTCATATTCTTCTTGGCGATTTGCAAGTTCCACTTTTCTATCTTCATTTTCTTGAATCATCGTTTCTAATTCTGCAACCATATTATCATTGTACTCTGCAATCTGCTCTACAACAGATAAACGATAAATCAAATCTGTAACGGTCTCGGCTCCAAATGCATACTCTAAATAGACGTTTTCACCTTGACTCAATTGTAAATACTCAATTAAACTTTTTGTCTGTTCTTTCTTTGCTTCAATTTCCGCATTGGCATCGACAATTTCTTGTTGTAGCTCTTCTGCCTCTTTTCCCATAGCCGAAATCTCATTTCGCAAAGATTGAATCGTAGCATTGTTCTCATCAATCTGATTTTCATTGTTCTCAATCGCATTATTATTTGCTTCTAACTCTGCTTCAGCTTGTGCTAAATCGTCGAGCATTTCACCAAATGTTTGCCCATCGGCATAGGCAACAACTGGTGTAAAAACAATAAATACAGAAAGTGCTAAAAACAAATATTGACAAAATTTTTGCATTATATTTTCAAATACTTTCTGACTGCTTGGTAACTGCCGATCATACCAACAATCATACCGATAACCAAAACGACTAAAGAAACCCAATAGATAAATGGTTCCGGTGAAACCAATTTAATAATCGGTGAGAACAATTGTCCATCACAGTGATTATAGAATGCTAGATATCCATACGTTGTTAATAAAATTGGAATAATAGAACCAAGTGCTCCAAAAATCATCCCTTCTACAACAAATGGCGTCTTAATTGTAAAATTGCTTGCTCCAACAACACGCATAATTGAAATCTCACGTTTTCTAGAATAAATGGTAAGTTTAATTGTATTGACAATTAAGAATACCGTCACAACAATCAGTGCAATGACGACCCAAACAGATACCATTTGAACCGTTTCAAATGCCGAAATCAATCGTTCAATCATTCCTTCTCCGTAATTAACTGACGATACATGCTCAATCTGCTTGACTTCCTCGGCTGTATCATGAATTAAGTTAATGTCATCTACTTGTACTAAGAAAGTATCCTTTAATGGATTTTCTTCCTCACTCCAAGAACCCATAATGTCATTTAACGTATCATCAGTAGCAGCCATTTCAGTCTTAATCTGACCTTTTGACTGAAACTCAATACTATCTTCATTAATATTATCAATCGTTAACAATTGCTCACGAATGACACTTTCCTGCTCTTGAGTTGTGTCTGAATCTAAGAAGATTACCATCGTAACATCCTTTTTAATTAAATCCGCAAAATTATTTACATTGATACTTGCAATCAATGAAATAGTAACAATTACCAATGTAATAGTGATGCAGGAAATAGATGCCAACGACAGTGAAAAATTTCGGAAGACACTTTTAAAAGCATCTCGAATCGTCATTCCAAAAATTCTAAACAGCTTCATCTAAATATTTTCCTTTCTCTTGATCTCCAACTAAGCGACCTTCTTTCAAGGCAATTACATGCTTTTTCATCTCATTAACAATTTCCTTATTATGAGTAGAAACGATAATTGTCGTACCCAAAGTCTTGTTAATTTCTTCCAAAAGTTTCATGATTTCAATGCTTCTCTCTGGATCCAAATTACCAGTCGGTTCATCGCATAACATCAACTTGGGATTATTGACAATTGCTCTTGCAATCGCAACACGCTGTTGTTCTCCTCCAGAGAGTTGATCAGGATAATTTCGAATCTTATTTTTAAGTCCGACCAATTCTAAGGCACGTAACGTCTTCTTCTGAATTTCTTGCTTAGGGAGTCCTAAAATTTCTAAAGCAAACGCAACATTTTCATAAACTGTAAGTTTTGGCAACAAACGATAATCTTGAAATACGATACCTAATTTTCGCCGTAATTGGTATACCTTACCATTTCTTAATTTGGCAACGTCCAATCCACCAACCATGATTTTACCTTTTGTCGGTCTCTCTTCTCGGTATAACATTTTAATTAAAGTGCTTTTCCCAGAACCGGAACTACCAATAACAAAAACGAAATCACCTTTTTGAATCGTTAAGTTTAAATCATAAATAGCAGTAACGCCATTTTTATACTGTTTTGTAACATCTTTAAATTTTATAAAATCCAAATGAAATCACCTATCCTATTTCACATCTTAAATTATAACATAAAAAAACTAATATTACTATTAGTTTTCAAGGTATTCCATGAATTACCAAAATTACTCTCCACCACTGGCCTGATAAGAGTCCGATGCAATAAAGAAAGCAGAAGCATCAATTTCCTTAACACCTTCAGTCAATTTAAAATAATCACGATTCGGAACAACAGTCATTAAAACATGTCTACGTTTGGATTCAAAACCACCTTTTACAGAAAAAACTGTAACACCGTGTTTCAATTCTTTCATGATATATTGTTTCACTCGTTCCTCTTCCGATGTAATGACATAGAACGTTTTATTATGAGAAATTCCTAAAATAACTCGATCCATCAATACGCTTTTAATATAAATAACAATAACGGCATACATAACCATCGTCCAACCGAATATTACTCCTCCAACTAATACGATAATACCATTGATATAAAGAGAACTCGTACTGACAGAAATATGAAAATACTGATACAAAATCTGACTGACAATAGAAAATCCACCATCATTAAAACCTATCTTATATGTTATACCAGTAATAATTCCACTTGCAACTCCAACGAAAATGGCAATTAAAAGCAAATCAGATGTATCAATTGGAATCTGTGTAACAATTGGTTCCGTTAAATCAACAAAAACCGGATATAAAATCGTGGCAACAACGCTTCCCGTCGTCTTCGCAAATCCCAAAAACACAAAACTAAAAAGCAAAAGTACTATAGACAAAGCCAAGATAGTTATAGCAGGGTCAAAATGAAAAATCTCATCTAAAATGATTGCTACACCAGATGTACCTCCAGAAACCAAATTGGTAGGTAACTGTACCAAATTGAATAACAAAGCGGAACAAAACATGCAAAATGACAAAATAATATAACGCAATACCAAGTTTTTGCGATCAACCTTTTTTGTAATACTAATACTATCCATACTACTCTCCTCCGAATACTTCATAAGCATCCGTTACAACAAAGAAAGCATCGTGATCTATCATATGAATTCCTTCCTTCAAGCGGAAGTATTCAGAAGTTGGAACAACACACATCAATACTTTTTGACGTTCTTTTGTAAAACCACCTCGTGCATCAAAAATAGTCACACCATGATTCAAAGTCGTCATAATGTACTCTTTAATCTCCTCGTCTTTTTCAGCAATGATATAAAATGCCTTCGAATTCGAAATACCAAGCAATACTTTATCACTAATTAAACTGATAATATATAGAACAATCATCGCATAAAGAAGTTTCGTAATGCCGAATGAGAAAACACCAGCAACAACGATTAAACCATCACTACAAAGCATTGCAGTTCCCATACTGACATGTCCATATTTCGATATGATTTGATTAATAATATCTGTTCCGCCAGTTGTAAAACCTGCTTTAAAAATTAATCCAGCTCCAAGACCATACAAAACACCGCCAAATAAAGCCATTAGCAATACTTGAGAAGTATCAATTGAAAAATAATTTGGTAACATAGCTGTTAATTCAATAAAAATAGGAAGTAAAATAGAACCTAAAACAGAACCTGCTGTCACTTTTTTACCAAGAGCAAAATAACTGATAATCAACAGTACAATATCGCATACAAGAATGACAATAGAAGGAGACCATTGAAATGCCGCAGATGTAATAATAGAAATACCAGTTACCCCACCACAAACAATGTTATTAGGAAGTAAAAACATATTAAATGCTACTGCAATTAATAGAACTCCTACTAGAAGTTGAAAATATCGTCTCACACGAAACTTTTTATTAATATTTTTTAAAATATTTTCATCGACTTTTACTCGTTTTTTAAATGGCCACATATTACCGAACCTCCTTCAAATAACATTCTATAAAAGCATCTAAATCTCCATCTAATACTTTTTCAACGTTTGGCGTCTCATAATTGGTACGATGATCTTTTACCATCGAATACGGTTGCATAACATAACTGCGGATTTGGGAACCGAATTCAATATTTTTGGTTTCTCCTTGAATGCTAGCAATCTTTTTTTGTTGCTCTTCTAAAGCCAGTAAATACAACTTATTTTTTAATATCTTCATTGCTTGTTCACGATTTTGGATTTGACTTCTTTCGTTCTGACAAGTAACGACAATCTTAGTTGGTAAATGGGTAATTCGAACAGCTGAATCGGTCGTATTGACATGTTGTCCACCAGCGCCACTAGATCGATATACATCAATTTTCAAATCTTTCTCGTTGATTTCAATATCAGGAATCGAATCAAACACCGGTGTAACATCAACGGAAGCAAAGGAAGTATGGCGACGATGATTGGCATCAAAAGGAGACAATCTAACCAAGCGGTGAACACCTTTTTCACTCTTCAAATAACCGTATGCATAATCTCCTTGAATCATCAAAGAGGCACTTTTAATACCCGCTTCTTCGCCATCTTGATAATCTAAAATTTGATAAGAAAAACCATGTTGTTCTAAATATCTTGTGTACATACGGTAAAGCATCCATGCCCAATCACATGCTTCTGTACCGCCAGCACCCGAATGAATATCCAAAATACAATTTTTAGAATCATACGGTCCATCTAACAATAAAAGTAAAGACTCTTCATCCAAAGACTGTTGTAAAGAAGTAATATCACTCGCCACCAACTCAAGTAACTCTTGATCGACATCTCCAGAACTTAGTATTTCCAAATCGTTTGTTGCCAAATTGCGAATTTTTTCAAGCGAACCTACCATCTTTTTTAAGTTGGTAATCTTCTTTAACACATCGTTTGCACGAGTGCGATCAGACCAAAAATCAACTGCCTGCGTACTACTTTCTAACTCCGCAATTTCTTTCTTTTTGGCATCAGCGTCAAAGTGACCTCCATAAAGATTGTGCTTCTTCTACTACCGATTCCAACGTTCTTTTCATTTCATTCAAATCCATTTAAATCCCACCTTATTAAAAATAATTATAACATAACAAAATTAATTTATGAATTACTAGGATAATTTTCATATTCATTTTATCACGGACTTTCCCATTTCAGCAATGATGAAATGAATGACAAATGATAACACAAAAAAAATAAGCAAGTGCTTATTTTATGCGGAAGTAGTATCTTGGTAAGTCTGAAAAACTTCGTAAGAAACATCTCGTAAAGAGGAAACATCAGAAATACTTTGAACATTATAACCAAGACTTTGTAATTCTTTCAACAACTCCTCTTCTGATAAATAACGATCGGAAATATCAGTCCAAGAATTCTCATCAATACTACCACTGACAACTGGAACTAACTCTACTAGTACTCTTTGTTCTACTTCGCTGACGGTTCCTTTACTAAAAGATGGAACCAATAAAGAATAGCTTGACCAATCACTCCAAATCATCGTCGTGTCTAGACGAGTTGCATTTTCACTCGGAGCAACTGCATAATAGTCACTTTCATTCGTAGTCGTTACATTGTAATATCTAGCAGCGTATGTCTTAGTACTATCATCTCTTTTAGCACCCATAACAGGAGCAACTAAATAATATGTATTTTCATCGTCCGGATTAGTAGAACCAGATGGATAATAATACTTTGGTCCATCTTCTTCGTTTTGAATGTACCATTTATAGGCATAATTTTGAGAAACTTCTTTAAATGGATAATTAGAATCCGGAGTATCTTTATAATATTCAATTACTTTTTCACAATCTGTTTGATTGTATGGATAATAACTCTTCACATCACCAGACCATTTAAATAATTGAGTACGATACCGATAATAGGTTGTTTCTTTCATAACTTTATATTCCAATCCGTCTGGAATTTCATCTTGCCAATACGTTTGTGTCTCACCAAAAACAACATCACTAGTATCTAAACGAGCAGCCTTATATGTAAAGTTTACTCTTGCATTTGTCTTATCGATAATTTCAGACTCATCTTCAATCTGAACTTGAGAACCAACGGCAACAGTCGTTTTATCATCACATGCAAGCGAAACTTCAAAATGATAATTACCACTTTCTAATTTACAGACTCTAACATACGTATTAGCACCATCACATTTATTATAATATTTGACATCTGAAATTAAGTGTTCTCTCTTGATTGTATCCAAAGTAACGTTAATACATTCTCCAACAGCAGACGGCAATTTCGTCGCATCAAAATCAAAATACGTTTTGGCACTAGAAAGCAAATAATCAGATGGAAGAGTAGAACCCTCTTTTTCAAATGGATCAATTTGGCTAACTTCATAAGCTTTAATTCCAAACGTAACAATTAAACAAATAGAAACTGTCAAAACAATTAAAAGACCAATTTTGTACCCTCTCAATATTTTACGACTTGAGTAATTTGAAGAATCATTCAAATCATTTGTATAATTCATACCATTATTCATATGATCACCCTATCATCCCAATTATATTCTAATATAAATATATCATGTGACCACTAATTTTACAAGAAACAAAAGAACTTTATTTTATAAAATAATAATTAAAAATTTGACAAGTCACTTGCCGATTCCACAAAAAGATACTATAAATGTTTGATTTTTTCCTCCAACAGTGGATTTGCTTTTACAAAGGTATTGGTTTCTTCATCATAATCATACCCTAAAGAAAGAGCAATTCTTGAACTAATTCTCTCTTTTGTAATATCAGTAATACTTATAAAAAAGGTATCAGGGTTAGCAAATATCTTTTCTTCCGCTAATTGCACGGCCATTTTAGCATATCCTTTTCTACGATATTTAGGTAAAGTAGCTACAGTAATATCTGTGATTTTTTTATTTTTTTGAATAGCATTAATACAGGAAACAGGGATTCCATTGATTAATAGTAAGTACTCTGTAGATGCTAATTCTAAAGGAGAGCTTTGCCTTTTCGTAGCCACAAAATATTCAAAATCCGATTTATCTTTTTGTTCAATTACTGGAAGCTGCCTAAAAATACAAGACATTTGATATCTGCTTTTCCAGTCAATACCAGTGGCCTCTTGTACAAATAAATAATCCAATTTCAAACTATTCTCGTCATCATTTGATATTTCTACTAATGTAACCATAATTATAATCCCCTTTCGTTTGCAACGTATTATACTTTAAATACGAATCCGTGTCAAAGAAAATCAATATAAACGCTTATTTTAGAAGAATTTTTAAAATACTAAATAAGAAACACTATCGATACTAAATCAGTCACCAAAAGATATTTATAACACTTTATTGGATTTTCTATCAACTTTATAAAAAAAAAGGTACTTCAAAAGTACCTTTTCAGGCTGTTGACAAAGTCGGTTTTTCAAACCGGCTTTGTCATACAGCCTAAGAGATTAGACAAAATCTCTTCTATTTTAACTCAAATGACATTTTTCCAACCCCATTTTCAACATCAATGGTTACAATTGAACCATTGATAATTGTAAAACAAGGTCCTTTATGGGAGATGTCTGCATCATAGATAACAGGAATAGAAAGATGTCCTAAAACACTATCTAACAAACATTTTTTCGTATCATAACCATAATAAGATTCCATTTTTCCGAACCTACCAAAAATGACGCCTATACAATCTTCAAAGTATCCTAACTCCTGAAATTTCCACAACACTCGAATCGTCTCTTCCATCGTAAGTTCACAATTATCAAAATACCAAATGATTCCATTCTTTGAATAACGTCTATGAAATTCTTGAAAGCCATCGTATTTTGTTCCAGCAAGTTCAGCAATAATATCAAAACATCCACCAATGATTCTACCATGTAAATGTACAGGCTTTTCATCCAAAGTATTCCAATACACTTTTTGATCAAGTTGATATCCTTCTAACCCAGTTACTCTCGGTACAAATTCATTTTGATACATATCGTAACTTTCTTGTAAAATTAAATTACCTGTTAAAAATTCTAAAAAAGCCAATTCACTCTGATGTAATTCTAATGCGCCAAAGTTACTAAAATTATGGCCATATATAGTAGCAATATCATATTTTGTCGTAATCGAATACAAAAGACCAGTAGGATCAGAAAAACCTGCTACAAATTTTGGATGAGAAACAAGTAAAGAAAAATCAACAAATGGCAATATCTCTACTAAAAAATCGCCACCATCGCAACACAAAATACAATCCACATCATCAGAAGAAAACATATCATTAATTTCCTTAGCCCTATCTTGTGCAGAAGCACTTCGTCCCATTTGACAAGAAAACAAATTTTTAGAAAGAACAAGTTCAAATCCTTGCGACAGAAAATACTTTTCTGCTTGTAACAAACGCTGGTTCGATAATTTTTCACCTCCACTTGCAGAAGGCGTTGGAACACCAATACAATTTCCCTTTTGAATAAATTTTGGATATTTCATAAAATCCTCCTAGTTCATTATCTACATGTATCATAACAAACCAATAATTCTTAGTCAAACAAAAAACAGATATTGATTTTATTCAATATCCGTCAAGATAAATATCTATTTTACAATTGTTCTTAATTCACCCATACGTGATGTTGGAACAAATCCCGGCTCTGCTTTGATAACATCAGGAATTCGATTGACAACAGTAGCACAAGTTAATCTTACCGTATCTGGTTTTTCAATCACTAAAGTCGTATCTGGTTCACCATAAACAGTCCAAGCATTACGATCGAACTCATTTTTATTATAAACTTTTCCAATACACTCTGTTTCTAATGTAATACCCTCTTTGGTTTCTGTCGTAACGACGGCACTCATTCCTGTTGCCATACCTGCTTTTACAGTCATTCCTAATGTACTAGATTCAATATCATAATCATTAAACTGAGGAACACATTTTTGACGTTGACTAATAACTGTTAAACCTAACTTATCACAAAGCCAACCGTTAACATTCCACATATAAGAAGGCGCATAAGCCCCACTTTCAATAACCTTTTGGCGTTCTTCATCAGAAATTTCATCAGCACTAGCAACTTGTGCATCAAACTCTTCTTTTGTAAGTCCGGCGCCATGTGCTTTTGCTAACGCAATACCGTAATCTTCAACGTTATAAGAAGAACTTCCTTTAATTTTAGTAATATTATGACTTGCTCCGACAAGCGTTGTAATTAAATTTCCCCAGAAAGCATCTTGATAGCCACTTCCGGTAATAGTACAATTATTTTCTTTTGCAAGCTGATCAATTTTTGTCGTTAAAGTTGGATTAGAATTCATCGGATAAAATGCTTCTTCACAAGTTGTAATAGCATTAACTCCACATTTGGCACAAAGCATTAAAGCATCCTCAACATCTGCCAACAAACTCATTGTTGTAACAATCACACAATCCGGTTTCAATGTCATCAACATCTGTTCAGCATTGGCAACATTTTCTACAACTACTCCTTTCTTATCGGTACCCATAATATCTCCGATATCTTTACCAATTACATTTGGATTGATGTCAACTGCTCCTACGATTTCGCCACCATTATCGATTACATAACGCATCGTATAAACGCTCATCTTTCCACATCCATATTGGACTATTTTTAATCCATTCATTTTATCATCCTTTCTATATTCATTATAACATTAAAAAAATAAAAACAATTTAAATAACGAAAAAAGTTATGCTTCTAAACATAACTTTACAGATAAAAACAATTTGATTCATTCTTCTAATTTGAAACTTCTTGCGTCCTCGCAAACTACTCTATTTATCAAAGCAATTTTATTACTTTTTCCACTTCTACATGTCTGTCAATATTTAGCGTTTTTACTACTTTTCATTACTCATTTTCTTACATTACAGTATTTCTAGTTAGTTCTTTTAGTAATTACCGAATAAATTTACTCAAAATAGTTCTATCTTGTATTACCTGTAACACCACTTAACCTCTTTTAAAATCGGATTAGATGCTTAATAATAAACATTGCATTATTTTCCACTTCTAATCCAGAGTTAAACATAGAAAAAGCAAACAATAAATCTGTTTATTAATTTCAATATATGATTTATTAATGCTTTGTATTCATATTGTTTTTCATTTCGATTAGTACGTCTTTATATTTTTCATATAAACCAAAATTATTGTCTTTAATATCATTTTTACCAAAGGCGATATAGTCACTTAAAAACTCATCTATAGTATCACTATTTACTCTATCTTTAATTAATTGCATACAAACATTTTCAAACCCTTTTATTGCAAGTATAGCTAAAACATCATGATAAGTTTTATCTGGTATATTAGATTTCTTATATAAATCCATTACAACATCTTCGGTTAAAGGAATGGGATTTTTAACAATTATTTTATTAGTTCTATAAATTCCATCAGGAGTAAATGTTCCAGGACATTTTATAACTTCTGCATCTTCTGGTAATTCAACTTCATATAAAGTATCTCCTCTTTTAATCCATCTAATGATGCTTTCATCTGTTGAAAAGTTTATTCCTTTAATTGTATCTAATGTAGTTGCATTAGGATCCCATTCATCTGATATATTAACTTCTCCTATTTTAAATTTTCTACCACTAGCATTAGATATATCTTTATCCATTACTCTAACATATTTCATATTTTATTTCTCCTTTAGTATTTTTATTTAAATTGCATTTTTCTTATAAATTAAATTGAATATTTATATCACTTATATAATGGTTTCTTTTTTTAGAATTAGTTGGCAAGCAAATCATACATACCATCATAATCACTTCAACTTTATTATCTATATTCATTTCTATGAATGATTCTATATTAGTTTGATGTTTACTAATTAAATATTTATCACATAGTTTCAATATATGTGATAAATCATATACTGTTACTATATTACTCATAGCATCAGCTCCTATATTATCTGTATTATTCTATTATAAATATTTATCTACTGCAAACAATTTAAAGTGTTTTAAACCTCTCATAAGCTAATTATACTATATTTATAATATATATCAAATGTGGAATTAACTTTTTTATTTATCTTTAGTTTTATTTAGTAGCTTGTCAAAATCGGAAGCATAATTCTTATCTTGAATAACTTTATATTTATCATACTCACCTTCTGCTTTTCTACAGCCATTTTATAAGATATTTTTCCTTTACCTTTTAACACTTCATAATGAAATAATTTTAAAGTATTTTCTACTTCCTTTTCCCACCTTGTTATGTCATGTCAAATTTGTATTGAAACGTGCTTTTTATTTTTACTGCATTTATTTTCTTTATTACACAACTCATTACTTTATGTAAATGGAGTTACCTTTCAACAAAAAAAGTGAGCAAACGAATGCTAACTTTTTATTTTCAAACCATTTTTATATTATTTTGTTTCCATTTTCCTAATTTTGGAAACGAAATGAAAACAAATTGACTATTTTTTTTGATTTTTTAATTTTTAAAAAACTAACAACCCCTTATTTTATGCATTTTTGCCACAGCAATTTTTATACTTTTTTCCACTCCCACATGTACAGGTATGGCTTGTATTATCTTTATTTATTATATTTATGTTATTATTATTATTTATTATTTTTAATGGACAATACAGTTTTAATACATACCATATTTTTAGTACATATAGTATTATTGTAATCTATCATCGGATGACAAATAGATGACTTTGTCAACATTTCATTTACCTCTTATAGGTTACCATATTCTTTATTTTTAAGCAAATGTGCAATTATTAAATCTATAAATTAGGTCAGTGAAATTTAATGAAATTCTTTTTCATCTATTAGAGGAATTATATCTATTACAGGTTCCTCATAAGGATGATTTACCCTTAATTGTTCTATTACTTTTTTTACTTTATCAACTTCACATACAAATTCCAATTTTTCTTCATCAACATATTCTAATTTATTTAATTTTCCAATATATGGATTAGCGTTTTTACTAGGTATGAATGTTCCTATTACTCTTGTTGATGAAGTACAATAAGAATATTCTCCTATTATCCCAGCGCCTGCTTCACAAACTGCTTTTCTAACATTCTCAACATTATCAATAGGTACTGTTACAAATATCTTAACTCTATTTACATTAAAATTCATTTAAATCCTCCTATTTGTTATTTAATAATTCTTTAAATTCTAAATAATTAGATTCAGAATTTAAATGTCCTCCACCAGTTATGCAAATTTGTTCATCTGCAATTTTATCAGCAAAATTTTTTTCTACTTCATATTTTACATAAGGATCATTATCTGAATAGTAGCAAATAATATCACTACAATAGTTTTTAATATCTTCTAAGTTATCAAAATACATACTTTCATTAACAGTATCATATTCTTCATTTATTCCTAAATAGTTATTAAAACCACAAACAAAGATTAATCTTTTTACCTTAATTTTATTTTCTACTAAAAATTTACATACAAATATCGGTGCTATAGAATGTGCATAAATTATAGTGTTTTTATTTATAATGCCTGAATCAACATATGCTTTTAAAAGGTTAGACCAGTTTTGGTAATTTTGAAATCCAACACCCGTTGGAAAATCTGGTGTATAAACTTCTAAATTTTCTTTTTCTAATTCTTTTCTTAGCCATGGAATCCAATTAGAAAAAGGACTACCAAAACTACCATGTATTAATAAATAATTATTTTTCATGTTATTTATCCTCCAATTTTTTTAATAATATATGCCTTTTTATGTTTTTATCTTTTTGATACCAAGTTTTTATTTCATATCCTAATTCTTTCAAATTATTTAAACTATGCTCATTTCCAAATGTCACTTCCGCAACGATATTAGTAATGCCTTTTTCTTTTGCTCTATTTTCCAAAAAGTTTATTAATTTTTTCTGCAAGCCGTTACCTCTATATTCAGGCAAAACTATTACTCCGTCAATATCAGCACATTTACCTTCAATATTTGGAATATAATTTCTTATTTCCTTCATTCTATCAGAAACTGATAAAAATATCCATGCAACCATTTTATTTTCTAAAAATGCTCCATATATTTCTCCATCGTTAATTGGATCATTAACTATTCGCATATAACTTTCTTCTTTAAATGGCAAAAAATATCCCTTTTCTTCATCTTTAAAGTTTTCTATAACAATATTTTGAATATTAAAAATATCTTTTACATCTTTTGATGTACACAATCTTATATCATATTTATATGAATTCATTTTATCCTCCTCTCATTATTTTAAAAGTAAAGTTGTAATTTAATTATATCATTTATAAATTTTTTAAATATGATGGTTTCTTTTGTTTTCGAATTAATTAGAACATACCTATATGGATTCTCTTTTTCTCCAAACATAAAATAGCATAACAATACAGAATGAGGAGAGGGAACAAAATCAAACATCATTGATTTCATATTTAAATCTTTGGGATTTTGATTTGATGCAGTTCGTATGTCTAATGGCACTTTCTGCTTCAAATCTATTTTGTAAAGTCTGG
>OLPF01000120.1_pt1 | contig 90265 bp, 71 predicted proteins | sample 1673121 | NCBI WGS metagenome assembly OLPF01 (sample SAMEA3136756, study PRJEB25190) | human gut metagenome
CGGTAATCCCCAAAAAACTACATTCCTCCGGTGTATTCTTATGGCACAGCGGGAATGTGCGGTATACACTCCGTTTCACTGGATGTGTTTGCCAATGAGCAGCGCTTTCAGGCGCTAATGATGGAGCTGACACAAAGAAACTGTGAGTTCGTGGAAAAAAAGCGCGACGCTGCCAAGGAACAACGGAAAATTGTAATTCTCACGTTGATTCACTCCCATTGCTTTGAAGTGGATTTTTCACTGTCCAGGTTGTGTGAATTAGCCGATTATTCACCGACATTTATCAACCGCTTCCTAAAGGATGAAACAGGCTTAAGCTATCATCAGTATATCTCTAGTTTGCGACTGGAAAAGGCCAAGCAAGAGCTTTCCAGTACGCAGAACAAGATCAAGGATATCGTGCTCCGGTGCGGATATATTGATATTGCAAGCTTTACCCGCAAGTTTAAGGAATATGAAGGGCTTACCCCCGGAGAATACCGCATGCAGCATTAAAAATATCCGAAAGTAGAGGATGAGCGTTGACATAACTCCAGCAGCTTTGATACACTGCTACCAGAAGGAGGCAAGTGCATGAACAGCAAGCCCTGCAATATCGTCTTTTATTTTTCGGATCAGCAGCGTTGGGATACGCTGGGGTGCTATGGGCAAAAGCTTCCTGTAACACCCGTATTGGACAAATTGGCCCAAGAAGGCACAAAATTTGAGCATGCATTCACGTGCCAGCCAGTGTGTGGTCCCGCACGAGCATGCCTGCAAAGCGGCATGTATGCAACACAAACAGGATGCTATCGGAATGATATTGAGCTGCCGTTGCATATAAAGCCGCTTGCCTCCTACTTTGCAGATGCCGGGTACCAAACGGCATATGTTGGGAAATGGCATCTGGCATCCAATGCGCAGAAGGGATTGCAATACGCAACCAGCGCAGTTCCACCGCAACGTCGCGGAGGCTACCGGGACTATTGGATGGCGGCGGATGTGCTGGAGTTTACTTCCCATGGCTATAATGGCTATGTATTCGACGGCCAGGGAACCAAGCATGAATTCATTGGCTATCGCGCGGACTGTATCAACAACTATGCCATCGACTTTTTGCATCAGCGGGATGCTGAGCGCCCATTCTTTCTCTTCATCTCCCAGATTGAACCTCACCACCAGAATGATCGGAACCGCTTTGAGGGCCCTGATGGGAGCAAACGGCGTTTCGCCGAGTATGAAGTTCCTGGTGATCTGAAAGGAACGCAAGGTGACTGGCGGGAAAACTATCCCGATTATCTAGGGCAGTGCGCCAGCCTGGATCAAAATGTGGGACGCCTGGTAGACACACTTCAAGACATGGGCGAATGGGAAAATACAATCTTTGTTTATACTTCGGACCACGGATCACATTTTTGTACCAGAAACAGTGAATACAAGCGGTCCTGCCATGACAGCTGCACCCATATCCCGCTGATTATCTGTGGCCCTGGTTTTGAAGGCGGACACTCCCGGGAAGAAATGGTGAGTTTGCTAGACCTTCCGGTAACGCTTCTGGATTGCGCAGGCATTGCCAAACCAGATTGCTTTGCGGGCAATTCCTTGCGCCGCCTTGTCCGTGGCGAAGCCAAAGCATGGCCGGATTCGGTTTTTATGCAAATCAGCGAAAGCCAGGTTGGGCGCGCGGTGCGCACACAGACATGGAAGTATGCCGTTCGTGCGGAAGCAGACGGCTGGGAAGAAAGCAGTGCTGATGTTTACTATGAAGATTTCCTCTATGATTTGGTAAACGATCCCTACGAGCGCAACAACCTTGTGGCAGATGCGAACTATGCGAATGTTCGCCAGCAAATGGCCGCCCTCTTAATCCGTCATATGCAAGCCGCCGGAGAGTCCACCCCCAAGATCTATCCACAGAATTGCCGGCCAGTCCATACCCACTCAGAAGAAAAATAGTTGTGCCCAGCAGAAGCAGACAGTCATGCCCTGTGGCAGCGCCCAGGTCGCATGCTGTTCCGTCAGCATCGCTTTGCAGTACCACAAGTGCGTAACAGGCTCCATAAAGATCCGTCGTGGCTTCCGGCAATCTCTCCGCCGGGAACCACGACTTTATTTTTAGTGCTGGAGTGGGAAAGCATAAATTAGGTGAAACTTGTTTGTTATGCGCTTTTGGCGGGATGGTTCACCACCGTCCAAGTTAATTACTTGAAAAAATGTCGGAGGAGCTGCGCTTCCTCCGACACTTTCCAGAAATCTTTACAGTTTTAGCCAATCTTGGCAGCGCTTGATAAGGAAAATTTAGCTAAGTAGTGCTATCATCCTGGAAATGCAGTATTGTTTCTTCCGTATCTGCCACGCTTGCGCTCCCTGGTAATTCTAATTTTTGTTATTCTTTTAATGCAATCCAGTTTGCCACGGAATGAATGGCTATCCCCCAGCCAGACGGCAGCTCTTTCTGAGACATCATATGGTATAGCTTTGTTAATTCCTCACGCATATAGGCCTTGCCTTCTTCCTGGTATGAAACATAGTCTCCTTCATTGGATAATGTCTCTGCGCCCAGAATCAGTTTTACCGGATGGCATGAAGCCGCTTGCAGTTCCGCTGTCACCAAGTCAAACATCGCAGATGCTGTATCGCGGTAAGACATTATGCACAGCGTATCAACACGCTCCGCCAGAAAAAGCAGTAGGCTTTCCTGCTGTTGCTCATTTCCCACCGAAATCTCATCCAGCCAGAATGGGATGTCCAGCTCAAGCGTTATGCCGTCCCGGTGTGCCTGTTCCGCTACCCTCGCTACAAAGTCTGCATATTGATTCCAGCACGCCTGCTCATCCAAAGCATATCGCGCAACTTGATAGGGCTCCACATCCAGATGAATACCATAGAACTTCTGATTCGCACTGCTTTGTTCCTGGAAATCACAAAACCAGCGGTACCAACGGTCAAACCCCTGATGGTCAGGCTCAATCCACGACGCATCGCCGCTGAGGCACGCGACACGTATGCCCATTTCATTGCAGCGTTGGATAAACGACCGTAATACCGTTTTATTGTTCGTCGGGCCAGCGCACAGGTAAATCTCATTAACCTTGTTTTCCTGCAGGAACGCCAACCGCTGTTCCACCGTTTCCTCATTACGCAGCGTGGTGCTGTCCCACCACCAGGTGCCTATGGTTCCCTGATTGGGCTGGGCATCAATCTCTGCGCACGCGGCTTCTTCCAGCGGAGCAACCCACAGCCAAAATAGTGCCAGTACTGCAGCAAGCAACGCTTTTCTCATGTTGATAGCTTACCCCTTATATTCCACTCACCGAAGCAATTGCCTGGTAAGAATAGCAGGTTGAAAAATGGGGGGTTCCATCCGGCAAGTCGCCGCTGGCGCTTAATCTGGATTGCTCCAGCTCAGGAATGCTGGCTATTTCTCCGCTTACATAGGCACCAAGTTTCAGCGCCGTCATTCGCAGCCGTTTTTCCAGGCCGCCATAGCGAATGTCCTGAACTTCCCACCCAAATGGCTTGTAATATTTTGCCCATAGCTTGCTATGCAAAGCATACATCGCAGCCAGGCGTGGCAAGGCCACCTCTTCTATCTCCTTTTTCAATGCCAGCAATCCTGCCTTGTCCTGATGGTCGTAACATTGCTTGGCCTGGATACCCATTTCAGACTTGACCTCCAAAAAAGAGGCCAATGCATGTGCCAAGAGCAGCGCGTCCCGAGCTTCTTCGGATACATTCTCCGGTATCTCTGCCAGCTCCGCCGCCTTTTTGCCATAAAAAGCCCGATAGCCCACGCCCTGGGAGTCTGCGTCAAACTGCCCCATCAGCGGGTCCTGCCACAGCAGGTACTTCTGCGGATTGGCCGGGTCCAAGCCCTGGCAGGATAGTCCCGGTACCACCTCATCCATGCTCCCTGCCAGCATCAGCAGATGGCCTGGCGCTCCGCAAACTTCCGGGCAGGTCATTTCCCAAAGGTATGCTGCGCGCTCGGGATTTTCTTCCCACAGGGCCTCCGTAAACATTTGAACGCCAGGCAGTACAGCACCAGGCATGCCTTCTCCGCCATCGTCGCGCCACAGGCATACAAACGCTGTATCCACGTCAAACTCGCGGCATACGCTTAAGCTGCTCCGGATCGCTTCTCGAGATTTTACCAAGTTCGGCGTCATGCCCAGCCATGCCGTTACCCCCGATGCAAACAGCGGCCGAATGCCCAGCTTGCGGTGCTGCACAAAATAATGCCGGTAGAACGCTTGATCCACATGATAGTAATCCCAATAAATGACGCCGAAGCCTTCGGGAATATCCTCCCGCGCCTGTTCCGGCAGCTCTATATCATCCTGATAGTATCCGTTGTCCTGAATATAGCAGCGGAACAGCATATCGCCCCACATCATGGGCGACAGGCCAAGTTCCTGGCATATTCCGCCCACCATCTTCAAGTGCTGGGTCATTAGCGTATGCTTGGTTTCATAGGGATACATCGTCAAGCGGCGGCCAAGCCCCAATCCATGGGCCTCATCCAGTCCCAGATGTACCCGGCGGCTCCGGAACAACCCGCTGACAGTGGTCAGCAGTGCGCGAATAAACTTTTCCGTTGCGGCTTCCCCAACAAGCAGCGTGCTGGAATCGTCTTTCACTGCATTCGTGCACGGCCAGCGGAGCGCCCGCTCCAGATGCGAGAGCGTCTGAATGCACGGAATCAATTCTATGCCAAGCATGTCGGCATAATCATCCATGCTTAAAATTTCTTCCCGCGTATATCGGCCGCGATACTGACCAAAGGCAGGGTATCCCGGTACTTCATATGTATCCTCGGTATAAAGCATCATTGCGTTGTGGCCCATCATGGCGGCTTGGCGCATCATGGTTTTCACACACGCTACGGTAGGCACTGAGTTGCGCGAGCAGTCCACCATAGCTCCACGGGTCTGAAAAGGTGTAAACTGCTCAATGAAAAAGGACGTTTTGCCCTCAAGCATAGCCGCATCCAGCAGGGACAGGGCACGGAAAAGCTCCGGCCTGCCTGCGCACATCAGGCGTGCGCTTCCATCCTTGTAGGAAACCAGATAGCCTTGGCGTGCAGGCCATATATCTATTTGCAGCTCTTCCGGAATTGCGGTGTACATGTTTCGCATTTCCTGCAAGGCCGCTTGGTATTTCTCCTGTCCCTGTGGCAGATGGAACTTCGCAATCATGCGTCTTCCTCCTGTATGCAATAATTAGGGTTGTCATATGGATAATCATCCAAGCGCGGATGGCCTTTTTCCGGGAGGCGCCGCCACGAATCAAAGTAATGAATGGCATAGCCAATCTCCCCCGCGCGGTCATCTTGCTGCACCAGGTCGTAGAGCTTTTTCAGTTCACGGTACATGCGCGCCGTTCCCAGATGATGGAACGTAATATTGATATCCTCATAAATTTTCCCAGTTTCCACTGCCAGGATCAACTTCTTGCCCATTGCTTTGGCAATGGGCATCAGCTTGTCTCCGCAGGCCAGTATGGCTTCGGCATTGTCACGGTAGCTCATCAGTAAGGTTGCATCGCACAAGTGCAAGGCAATTTCTCCCAAAGACATGGATTGCCCCTGAAAGGAAGCATTCAGGCTATCAAACCAGAAGGGAATATCCGCTTCCATGGCAATTCCTTCCCGTTGGCACAGCTCTCTTGCCCACACCAGAAAATCCGCATACTGCTGATGAACCAGCGCTTCATTTTCCTGCCAATCAGGGAGTTGGTGCGGTTCCACATCCAAATGGATACCGTAAAACTTTTCGCTGTCCTTTGCGCAGCCTGCTTGATAAGCATGCAGCCACGCCGCAAAGGCATCCCGCGCTTTTTCTCCCCGAGGGGTAACCCACTCCGCTACTGCGCCAATAAGTGCCACACCAATCTGTTCCTGTGCCAGTGCAGAGATAAAGGCGCGGTACTGCTCCATGGGCATCGTCTCTGAATAGCTCAGGTAGACCTGGGTGACCTGATGACTTTTTAGGAAATCCAGCGTATTGCCGCTTTCCCAAATATCCATAACATCCCACATCCATGTTCCAAGTGTGCTTTTCTTCATAATCTCCCTATCCTCGTTTCGATAGCTTCAAAGTGATTGATTTTTTGACGCCCGTTGGCTTTATCCAACTATGCCCGTGTTCTCAATGCTTTGGATAAACACCTTCTGCACGCATGCATAGAGAATCATCAGCGGTGCAATCGCCAAAAGAACGCCTGTTGCCTTTAGTATAGAGAAGTATCCAATATCGCTGGCCGTGGAGGACATATAGGTATGCACAGACGAGAACAGGTCCCCTTGCAAGTTCATCAGCGATTTTGCCACCGTTGGAACCTTGCTGTAGAACATAAAGGCATACATGGTATCGTTCCAAAGCCAAACGAAGCTCAGCAGGAAAATCGTTACCATAATGGAGAACGCCGCCGGCAGCATGATGCTCACAAAAACGCGTCGATGGCTCGCTCCATCAATGGTGGCCGCTTCATCAATAACCTTGGGGAATCCCCGGAAAAACTGTCGCGCAAAGAAGATGTACAAACCACAGCGCGGACCGGTTGAAGTCAGCGACAGGAGAAGAAACGGCCACAGGCTCTCTATCAGTCTCAGGCCTTTGCCATTGTTGAACATGGAGATCAACCCCAGGGGGTCAAAGTTCTGAAAGTTCAAGTACAGCGGCGTGGTAATAAGCTGCGGCGGCACAACCATCATCACCAGCACCATGGCAAAAGCAATCTTTTTCCCCTTGAAGTCGAACCGCGCAAATCCGTATCCCGTCATGACGCAGGCAAACGCCTGCGCAATGCCGCTAATACCGCATATCATGACAGAGTTTAGAAAGGATTGCCCATACTTCATGTAGTAAAACGCTTCGGGATAGTTCGTCCAGGTGAAATGCTTGGGGATTGCCTGCACAGTCCGGTCGTAAAGATCCACCTGTTCCATAAATGACAGAGAGAGCTTTGTTAGCAGCGGATATATAATCATGAAGCTGATACCAATCAGAAATGCTGCGCGTACCAGGGAAACGATCCAACGCTTGGCACGGCGTTTCGTCCGATTCATCCACGGCACGCTGGAAACACTCAACCGGTCACTCATTGTAATACACCCGCCTTCCTGCCAAAGCAAACAAGACCATCATCAGGACCAGAATAATGCTAAAGTAGATCCAGGAGATCGCCAAGCCATAGCCAAAGTCCGTAAAGGATACCACGTAGTCCCGGATTAAGCTGACCATCTCATTCTGCATATTCGTCAGGGAGTCAATCATGGTATAAATCAGATTCAGCAGCAAGTAGGGGCTCAGCATCGGGAACGTAATCTTCCAGAAATCCTCCCATGCAGTAGCGCCTTCAATGTCGCTTACCTCGTACAGCGCCGGCGGAATCGTATGCAGTCCGCTCAGGAAAATCAGGATCTGTAATCCAGAAGCAGAGATAATGTCATACAGGCGAGCAATCACATCCGCCAGGAAGGACGTAAGCCAGCCCGGCACGCCGCTTCCCAGCAAGGATAGAATAAACTGTGTAGCGGATACCTGCTCCCGCATACCATCCGAAACGTTGGATACAGAGCGGTTCATCATCATGCTGAGCACACTGTTTTCCTGCTCCATGGTTACAATTACACCCGTTGAAATAATGACCGGCAGGAAGAACAGCACCCGCGCCAACGTGCGCCCGTGAAACTCCCGCGACAGGAGAATGGCTGATACCAGGCTGAACGCCATGATGAATGGCAAATCAACCAGCATCTGTCCCAAGGATTGGGTAAGTACCACGCGATATTCCGGGTCGATGGTAAAGGCCTTGATGTAGTTTTTCCATCCCACAGGCGTCACGGTATAGCCATTTGCCACAATGGAAACATCGCTGAAGGAGAACCAAACAGATTGAACCAACGGAATCAGCAAGAAGCAAACAAATCCCACCAGAAACGGCATGATGTAGAAATAGCCTTGCCGGTTTCGTCTTTGTACCAGCTTGCTTGCGCGTTTCATTCCACCGCCTCCTGTATGCTTGTCCAGCTGTAGCCTGCCAACTGCACCTGTGTCTGGTTCGGCAAAACAAAGCTCTCCGGCTCTGCGCTGTTATTCACATAAATCGCTATGCCGTTCTCATACAGGGTGCGCGTAATCTGCCCCTGTTGACTGTAATGCACAATGGCCTTACCGGCTACATCCTGTAATGCATCATTTGCCGCCGCATAGGCTGCCTGCAAGTTGTCTGCTGTCAGTTCCCAGCTTCCCGCATACATGCTGTCAAAATCCGTATACTTTACCGCTTCGCCGTTTGCCGCATACGTTTGCGCATACAGTCCGGAACCAAATCCAATACAGCGGAGCAAATAATCCTGTTCGTCTGCTGCGTACTGCATGGAAGTAGCAGCATAGTCCACATGGCCTGACAGGATCATTTGCATCAGCGGAATTTCCTGGCTAAGCAGCGGATGTGCTGATGCATGCAGCGGTACATCGTAGACCATGGTAGCGCCAGGCAGCGCATATGCATTTCCCCTGCAAAGCCATGCGTCTGTCGTAAGGCTCTCCATAGCCGACTGGAGTGCGCTGCGCATGTCATCCCGATTCACAAAGTCAGACGCCCGCATGTCGCTATAGAGGCTGTCCCCCACACCCGGCAAGGCCATTGCATCCAGTTTCAGCTGCTGTGCCGCCTGGTCAAAGGACTGGATGCCTTCCAGGATTGCGTCCTGGTTCAGCATATACGCTGACATTCCCTCGGACGTCATGTGCATGGTGGAAAGGGTATAATCAGGCCGGTATGCCGCCACCGAGGTCAGGAGCCGTGCGGTATCATCATTGGCATTAAATCCGTCAAACCAGTTGTCCTTGTACACATACATGGTTTCATTGGACACTGCCAGCGGAATGCCTTGCGCCTGCAGCGTATCCCGCAATTCCGTAAATCCTTCCATCCCTCCAAGCGCCGCTTCAGGGGCAATGGAGAGCTGACGTGCTGTGCGCACGCCTCCGCTCATGGCGCCGCTGAGAATTACGCGTAAGCCCTCTGCTTCTTCTGAAAGCGACAGCGCCATGTTGGTTGTCTGCTCAAAGGTGGTCAGTGGGCGTATCTGCGTGACAGGAACGCCCAGGAGCAGTTCTTCCACATCGATCGCACCAATGGTTTCCAAAACCAGCGGCAGCTGTCCAGACGCAGTGCCCTTCAGGAGGCCTATGGCCGTTAGGCTTTGCTTCATTGCCAGCGCAATCGCGTTGTAATCCGTTTTTTCTGTTAGCAGCGTGTATTCCACTGCCATGTCGCAGTTATTGGCACGAGGTTGATAGCATAAAATGCGATTCTCCGGGTTGGAATCCAGCGAATAATACGCGGTTTCCATGTACATGAATTGAACACCGGCATAGCCCAGTTTCCCATCGGACCGTGGAGCGTCTGCCACAATGGTGGCAAAGGGCGCGCCTTGCACAATGGTCGCGGCAACTGCTTGTTCGCCCGCATTCACGCCAAATACTGGCAGCGCAACAACCGGCTGTGAAGCAGCGCGGTCTGTAACCTGGTTGGCATCGTCCGTGCCATAGACCCGGGCGCTATACGCGGGATAGCCGCTATCGCGTACTGTCTGCAAGTCCATCAGGGCACCGCAGCCATCCGGGATCACCGCATATCCCCGCTCCTGAGCGCCAGGTGCGCCAAAGTAGGGAAGCAACGTGACCTGTACCAGTTTGTCTCCCTCAGAGACCGCGATTTTGTCGAAGGGAATTTCCACGCGCAATCCCGCATCCGTCAAGGTATACCGTAGCGTGATTGCCGCATGGAGTTCGTCTGCATCTTCAGGCACATATTCACACGCTGCTTCATCTGCCAGCTTCTGCTCCATCGTGTACCCTATCGAAGCAAAGATCTTCTCCAGTTTGTTCATTTCCAGTTTCGACGGATTTCCTGACAGTGCATAGACCGGCATCTTCTCCAGCACAGAAAAGCGTTCCAAGAGTTTTTCCCTCGTCTGGGGCAAATCCGAGTCTTTCAGCTCCAAATAGGTAAACAAGCGCTTCAGCGTATTCTTGTCCCCTGTGCTTTCCACCCGGTCAAGAATGGACTCAAAGGCCTCCACCGTCAATACTTCGGGCACGACGTAAACCTGCGCGGCCTTTCCAAACAGATACGTTACCTCAAAGGCGTCTTGTATTTGCTCGTACTGCACTTGACCATAGGCTGCCGCATCGGTAAGGGAATTCCACGCGTACTGCGTTCCCTGTTCATTCGCCAGGTTAATCAGCAGCTGGGCTCCCTCCTGGTCCTGTCCCCATTGCGCGTTGTTGGAGCGGAACAGCTTGCCCGTCTGTTTGTCCTTGCACGCAATTTCAGCGGTCGTTTCATTATAGTAAAGTTCCCATTTTTCATTTTCCAGGACTACCCGAAAGTTAACAATATCGGAGTCCTCCGGCTGAATCTTGACGGTTGTACCGCTGCGATAATCATCAAGCAGCGATGTCTGGAATGCCTCAAACCCGCTTTCGTCCACCCTGCAGCCGGTCAATGCCAACAAGCATAGCAGTATGGTAAGAAGTAACCAACATTTCTTTTTCATCGTTTATACCCTCAGTTTGATTTCGTTGATGATGCCGCCAATATACGAAATCATCTTGTCAGCCACCGAGGCGAAAAGAATGAGTGCAAACACCGCAAGAATCATCATGACAACCGTCAGCAATAAGGTGCCCAGCGTCTTTTTCGGTGTATACTGCTGCACAGTCAGCACCCCTACAAACAGCAGGAAACCAGTCCATGCCGAGCCCAATGTATCCACAAAGGTAATGAGATACATTTCGTCTGTCACCAAAATGTGCGTGAATAGCAGCCCCAGCAGCGTCATGATGATGTACGGCCCCAGTGCATAGCACACCGCACAAAACGTTTCCCGCATGGTGGCCTCGCCATCCATAATGGCCGCTACTGCCCAGTTGCACACCACCAGCAGCAGAAATGGAAGGCAAACGCTGGTCGCTTCCCGCAGCAAATGAAATTGACGGGGATTAAATGTTGTAAAACCCGGCCCGGCATAAATCATTCTGGCAAAGTAGGTGGCCAGCCCCAAAATCGCCATAACCCATGCTACAGAGAGCCGAAAGCTCTTTTCCTGCTTCAGCTCTCCAAAACGATAGAAGGGGCGGAGCATCACCCGAAAAGGTTCCACAAAATATTTCACGCTTCATCCCCCTCCTTCCGGCTGCGCACTTTGTCCCTAATGACAAAGACAACGCTGATCCCAATGATGGTCAATACTGCCGGTGCAAACCACACCCGCAAGACTTCTTTCCGGTACTCTTCAAATGCCTTACCATACCATTCTTGCAGACTGGCCGTTTCAAAATAGGCCATTGACTGCCGGTAGTCACCGTTTCGATACGCTGCTTTGCCCAGTCCCGCATAACCGATGTCAAAGTTAGCGTTCTTCGCAATAACCAGCTGCCATTTTTCCGCTGCCTGGGTATATTCACCGTGGTTATAGCAGTGAATGGCGTCCGCAATCAGCGTAGCATATTCCGTGCGTTCATAAATCGTCAGCAAGTTGGTTCCGCGGTCCGCAACCGCCAGCCACTCTCCGTGAACGTCCAGCGCCGCAGGCGTGGCCAGTCCGCCTTGGGCAGTGCCGGGCCCCGAAAACGCATACAATAGATAGCCGTCCTGATCATACGCAAAGATCCGGTCACGGTTGTTATCTATCATAAAGTACACGCCGTCTGCTCCCGCCGCCACATCCATGATCTGACTAACTCCGCTGTAAAGCGGTTCCGTATTGCTCAGGTCTTCCACATCGCCCACCTGCGGGAAAAAGCCCTGGCGCCGCAAAATGTCTTGCCCCATCAGGTTTAAGCGCCGCACCACCGCTCCTTCTTCCGTTCCGCCTCCCGAAGCGACTTCCGCGATAATTACTTCACTGTCCACCGCCGCCGTGGTAGCATACAAGAAGCCTTCGTCGTCCATTGCAATACTGTTGTACTCCACCGGTACAAAGTCTTCCATTCGGCTGCGCTGTTCGCGGGTGGCAATTCGTTTCCACATCAGTTGCCATGGGTCAGGGTTTACGCGCGCCGCTGCAAGGAATCCCTCAAAGTCTCCGGATGGATTGATAATCAGAATACCTGAATTAATCGCCGACGCCACCACGTACATTCGTCCCGCCTGGTCCAAGGCAAGCTTGATTGGACGGTAGTTGATGCCATCGCCAATCAACGCGGTATCCGGCACGCCATATTCTGCAATCCACTGGCCGTTGCGGTCCATGTGTACCACCCGCGCATTATAGGTATCGCATATGTAGAGCGTTCCATCTTCAGCAGATATTGCCGCCTTGGGCTGGTTGAAGGGAGACAGCACGCCATCCTTCTCCACGCCCGTATATTCCCGGACAAGCCGCAGGTTTGCGTCAAGCGCCAGGATTCGATGGTTGCCTGAATCAGCAAGGAGCAGCCCGCCGTCTTTTTCGTAAAATATGTCCGACAAGCCATTGAAGGCTTTATCCAGGCCCAGCGACGCCGCGTCCAGGCAAGCCACAATCTCATAGGGCGCCGGGCCTGGTACAGATTCTCCGTAGACATTGTACGTATAGCTCTGATGTCCGGTTTCTTTTGCCATCGACACTTGAGGAAGCATCAGCGCAATGGCCAGAACCGCAAGCAAGATGTTCCGCCGCATCTGCATATCGCTTTCCTCCCTTTATTCCTTAATGCCCGAAGATGCCATGGTTTCAATAATGCTGTTCTGGCAGAACAGGAAGACCAAAATCGGCACGCTTACCAAAATCAGTCCCACTACCGCACCGGCGCCTGCACGGGCTGCGCCGCCGCTGGTAATGATATTGTTCATGGCATAGGGCAGCGTCTTGAGCTGTTCCGAGCGAATATAAAACGAGCCGGTTGTGTTCCACAGGTTCTGAATGCACAGAATCATCAGTGTTAACCAGGCGGGTTTTACAATGGGCATAACAATCTGAAAGAACAGCCGCACTTCCTTCATGCCATCGATTCGCGCCGCTTCAATTAAAGCATCCGGAATGCCGCTCATGAATTGCTTCATGAGGAACAGGCCCAGTGGCATGCCCACCACGGGAATAAGCACAGCCCAGTAGGTATCCATCATATGCAGTGTATTCATAATCAGCATATTGGGAACCCAGGTTACCACAGGCGAGAACATCAGCGTACCGGTAATAAACGCGAAGATCATTTTCCTGCCAGGAAAGCGGTGCTTCTCCAGCACATAGGCGGCCATGGAAGCAAAGATAATGTGGAGAAACGTGCCAACCGCCGTAATGAACAGCGTATTGAAGATATACCTGGTAAAGGGTACCCAGCTGCTCTGCATAAGCACGAACAGGTCCCGGAAGTTTTGCAGCGTAGGATTCTGTACAAAAAACGTGGGTGGGAAAAGGAAGAATTCGTCCAGAGGCTTAAAGGCACTGACAATGACATACACCAGTGGCAGCGCAGTGAAGGCACCCATCACGCACAGCAGCACAGCGCTTAGCGCATTGCCTGCAATGGAGCGGCTGAGGCCCACCTGTAGTTTCTGGCGAAAGAAGCGATGGATGCGCGCAAATAAAGTGGCTTCCTCTCTTTTGTTTTCCATCGTTACTGTCCCACCTTTCTCAGCATGCGTCCAACCAGCCGGTTTGCACCCATCATCAGCAGGAAGAGTACAGTGGATATGGCTGAGGCATAGCCCAAATCAAAGCGCAGGTAGCCATAGTCATACAGGTGGTTGACCACTGTATGCACCGCATAATCCGTGGACGGGAAGCCCATCAGGGCAATCGTCACATCATGAATAGAAAACGCTGCGGTAATGGACATAATGGCGCCGAACATCAGCTGAGGCCGCATCATGGGCAGCGTAATAAACCACAGTTCTTGCCAGCGGTTGCGTATTCCGTCCACCTGGCCCGCTTCGTAATACTGCTTGTCCATGCTTCGAAAGCCAGCGACAAAGGACAGGAAGCCTGCGCCCATGGACGTCCACAAAACGCATATAATCACAACCGTCATCATGTAGTCCGTGTCCGCCAGCCACTGAATCGCTTCCCGAATAAAGCCCAGGCGCATCAGTACGCCATTGATATAGCCATATTCATCGTTAGAAAACAGCAGCGTCCAAACCGTATAAACCGAGGTGGTCATTGTAGGCGCATAAAATAGCAGTGTGAAGATTGAGCGGAACAGCTTTGAAGGCATATTATTGATTTGCCAGGCCAGCAAGAAGGACATCGCATATCCTACAGGTCCCGTGATCAATGCCAGCATCAGCGTATTACGCAACGCAATCAGAAACACATCGTCTCCGGTAAACATGCGGATATAGTTGTCAAAGCCCACAAAGCGTGCAGGATCAAAAAAGTTATTGTACGTTAAGCTATTCCAAATAGAGATACCCACCGGTAGAGCCGTAAATACAAAGAATACCACGAAATACGGCGCCAGCATCAGATAGGAATACCAGGATTTCTGAATTCTTCGTCTCAATGATACAGGCTGCACATGCATTTTACGGCTCCTCTCTCACTGTCAGGCCAAGCTCTTTACGCTTAACAGTAATTTCTTCGTTAATGACGCGGACATAGTCCAGCATTGCTTCACGCGGATCTTCACCCGACAGCACCACCGCACGGAATGCATTCTCCACATGCCATGACGTGTAATAGCCGCCAGGGACTTCCTCCACTGCGCGCAAGCTTTGCTGCTGTTTTTCCAAGCTTTGCAGGTCTTCCCTGCGCCAGTTCAGCAGCTTCAACGCCTCCCGGTTTGCAGTCTGATACCGTGCGGCTGCACCCAGCACGCTTTCCAGCTCCATGCTGTAAGCCGCCTGGACCGAAGCACTGGTACACCATTTGATAAACTCCCACGCAGCTTCCTTGTGTTCCGAGTCACGCAAGATCATGTTTCCCGTTACCACGGCGCGTACGCTGCGATTGATCTGTCCATCGGGCTGCACCGTGCCCGGCACGGGTAGCATCGTCCATTTGCCCAGGATTTCCGGCGCAGAGACCATCAGGGTGTTGTACAGGCCATAATCAGCAATTACGATGGGCGATTCGCCGGAGCGAAAACGTGTAGCCGTATTGAAGGAATAGGGCATGCCGTAATTTGTGTACAATTGCGTGTACTGCTTGAACGCTTCCAACGCGCCCTCTGTGTCCAGTGCCACGCTAGTGCCGTCTGCACTATACACATCGTTTCCCTGCTGGAAAAGGAACATGCTCAGCCCTGTCAATGCGCCATAAGTTTCCGCTCCAACGCGCCCATCCACCAGGAACATCATGTTATTGCGAGACAGGCGAGGAATAAGCGCGATCATCTCATCCCAGGTTTCGGGGATGTCAATGCCCAGTTCCTGAAGTACGTCCGTACGGCAGAACATCATCATATGGCTCAGTGTCTCCGGCAGGGCATAGACTCCCCCTTCAAACTGGAAGGGCTCAATTGTCTGATCATGAAAGCGTGTAGCAACTTCATCATAGTCGTCAAAGTTTGTTAAGTCATAAGCAGCATGGCGGGAAGCATAGTTAACCGGGTCCCCCATGCCTGCGCCCAGCAGCACGTCCGGACTATTGCCGATGGAAATGGAGGGCGTCACATTGTCCGCAACCATGAGCTGCAAGTTCACACGGATTCCCGTGTTCGGCGTAAAGTCCGTGCGGATCAAGTCATTCAATACCTGCGCCCGGTCACGGGAGCTAGTCACCCATACGGTAATCTCTTCCTGACCTTCGCTGGTGGAGAAGCTGTTATAATCGGTATAGAAGGAATCTATAAACAGACTCCCCTGATAGCTCAGGTTCTCAAGGAAGTTCGCCTCCGCCCGCGGCAAAGGTGATCCCGGAACCGCCAGCTCCAGCCAGTCAATGTCCAGCGGACGTTCCGTGGCTGTCAGAATCCAATCGCCCAGAGCGGACAGATTGCTCTTGAAACTTTCAAACTGTTCGGGAATCAAATAGGGGTCCTGCATAAAGCTTTGCAGCTGACGAATAAGTCGTTCCACCGCTACCAGGTCATCCCCGCGCTGCGTCATTTGGCTGGTCATGCTCTCCACGGTTTGTTCCAGCTTGGTCAAGCTGTCCTGCATACTCGCCATGGTATCCGGCAGGTTGCGATCCACGCCATAATCACGCAGCGGGTCAGGCGAGGCGCCGGTGAGCATCATGATCTCCATATAAGCCTGGTTCAGCGCATCCAGGCATTCCTGCAGCGCCTGGATATCTTCAGCAGAGTCCCCCAGCACCGTTTCCAGCGTAAGGGTATGCATACCCGCGTCCAGCTGGAGCAGGAAGGGTTTTTTCTCACCAAAGGTAAAGATCTGCCATCCGTCATGATATGCGAAGCTCATTTCCTCCGCTTCTGCAAAAGGAATTTCTCCGTCTATACGCAGGACACGGATAGCGTCAAACGCACGGGAGTAATTCTGACGGGCACGGATTCGAAGCTCGTACAAGCCGGTTTCTGGCACATTTACCTCCCAGGTAATGGCGCTCCCCGGCTTGGAAAAAGCTGTGCCGCCGCCAACCATATTCAGGCAGATGCGAGCTCCCCGGTTAGGCTCTGTCAGCGCGGAAGCACGATCTGTCCGGGGAATAATAGACGCTTCATTGGCATACAAAAAAGCTTCTCCCTGTACGCGTACGGACATCTTCGCAGGCTCGCCGTCAGGGCATGTGTAGGCTGGATAGACCGGCGGCGGGGTCAGGCGCAGGCTATGCAGATGCACGTCTTCACGCAGAATCGTCAGTGTAAGCACATGCTCGCCTTCGCTCATCTGCATTAGCAGCGGGCCTTGTATCATGCCCGAGCTATCCTGCATATAGCATGTCTGCTCCGCACGGTACGGAACCTGCGGTGCCCGCAGGTCATTCCCCTGCTCATCCTGCGTAATCGCATGCTCCATCTGCCATAGCCGCGGAAGCGTGGACGATGCAGCCTGCTCGCAGGGCAAAGCTCCGTCCACCTCTACGCTGTATTCCGCGGCCGCGTTACCATCATCGTTCAAGCTATATCCAATGGCAAGCGCATACGTTCCGTCCTCCGGCACCTGCACAATATAAGAGGCATTCGTTCCCTCTTTCAGCAGGATGTTTGCATCCTCAACCAGGACGATTTCCGTCTTTGCCGAATGGAAGCTTGCCGCTTGCGTGTCTTCAGCCTGCAGCTGTTCCGCCATTGCACCAAAACACAAGGTGCATAGCAACAAAACTGCCAATAGTAAACGCTGCCCATATTGATTGGTCATGCAGCCACCCCTCCGGAACCATAGATCAAATAACAGTAACGCTATAAAAGCAGAAGGCAGGGGACAAGCGGATCGAAAGCCATTGTCCCCTGCCCTGGAGAAACGCAGGTCTGCAAAAAACGCTATAGATTGCATATCAGGCACAACATCCAGTAAGCAAATGCTGATGTGCAACCCGACCGCTTAAAAAACATCTTCTTCGTCAGCGGCCATTGCCTTTACTTGGCGGTCGCCTCGTCCATTGCAGCCTGGATTGCGGGCTTCTTTTCCGCAACAACGGCTGCGGGCGTGTTAACGCCGTCCAGAATCGCCTTGGAGATTTCCAGCAATGCGTCCCTGTCCACATAGCACTTGTCCGGGCAGATGGGCGCTTCGCCACGCTTGAAGTAGAGGTCACCCATAAACTGGATGGATTCTTCGTCACGGCAATAGCGCATGAACTTGCTCTCGTAGAGTTCTTCCTCCGTCAGCTCCGGATACAGGTTGGAGAACACCGCATCGTACACCAGCAGCGCAGCGGTAGCGCGTTCCTTATCCACGCAGGAAGGAATAAAGTACACTGCCTGTCCGTTGGTATCGTCCTTGTACTCCGTCGCCTGCGGTCCCTTGGGGAACGGTACCAGGCCAAAGTCGTCTTCCATGCCCCAGGCATTGTAGCATTCGATGACCCACTGGGGAGCGTTCATCATCGCAATCTCACCCGCGATGAACATGTTGGTGGAGGTAGCCCAGTCCGCCCCTGCATCATACAGGAATATGGACTTGTCCACGTTTGACATGTCGTACATCACGTTCAGCGCTTCCAGTGCATTGGCGGAATCCAAGGCAAAGGTGGCTTTTCCATCCACTTCTTCCACAATGCCAGCGTTATTGGCATTCACAAAGGTGGTTGCCAGCGTTCCATAAGGATCGTAAGCGGAGAAACCGTACTGCGTCGTTACACCGTTGGCATCCGTCTTCGTCAGCGCCTTGGCATATTCTTGCAGCTTGGCGAAATTCCACTCGTCCTTCTCAATCAGCTCGTAGGGGCTCTCCAGGCCGGCTTCTTCCAGAAGGCGCTTGTTAAACGCTACCATGGAGTTGACATCAGGCATTTCCTTGTTCAAGCCGTAGTTATGGCCGTCGTACTCACCCACATTGGTTGCGATGGGGCTGTACTCGCTCAGGTCAATGCCGGTTTCAGCAATCAGTTCCGTCAAATCATAAGCCGCGCCAGCCTTTACCCAGCCCGGGAAATTGTCCGGGAAAGCAAACATCAAATCGCCATAGGGTTCGCCTACCATGATCGTGGTGACCATGTTATCGTAGTACTCTTCAGGGCCCTTGCGCATTTCAATTTTTACGTTGAACTTCTCTTCGGTTTCAGCGATGCGCGCAATAAGCCGGTCGTTCTGGTCGCTTAAGCCAGGCGTCAGATCCCATCCCCACCAATTGCAAAACGCAATGGTCATGCCTCCAAAGTCGTAGGTCTTCTCCTCGGCCTGGGCAGCAGTTATCCCGCTACAAAGCAGCATAATGCACATCATCAGGGCAGCGATTCGTGTCAGGGATTTCATGGTATACCTCCTTTTTTTATAAATGGACGAATCCATTTTTATACGCTTCGAAGGAGAGCCGTTTTCCTTGCAGGCCGCTCATCCTTTTTTCGACACAAGTATAGCATTCTGAAATACCCCTGTCAACGATTTTTTGATTTTATTTTTTATTTTCTAAAAATATATATTAAATTCTTCTGATGTGATGTGGTTTTCTAGATGATATTTTCGTGAATTTGAAATCTTTTAGAAAAAACGCCCAGCATTTTTCAATAATTCATTTTATAAAGTAAATTTTATTTTTCTTTTTCTGCAACTTCTGATATTCCTTTTTGGACACACATGTGCTATACTAAAAAACAGCTTATATCCTTCACACGTACTTAGAAAGGTAGAAGCGGTAAGATGACTTTATTTGATTTTCTAAACGCGCCAGAAGCTCAGCAGTTCGAAAACAGTCTTGCTTTGCTGGCCTGTATGGAGCAGTGGCTGCGTCTTTCGCGTACCGATGCTGCTAAAATGTGTAATCTCAACACGGCCACCATCACGCATCTATCCGCATCTCTACTAGAGAAAGGTCTCCTTCGTGAATGCGGAAAGGCCCAATCCATCGCCGGGCGAAAGCCAACCTTCCTGGAATTCGAACCGGGCGCAGGATACAGCCTGGTTCTACACTTGGAGCAGACATACGCTCAGCTAACGCTGCACAATCTCCATCACGAAACCGTAGCCGCCCTACGCTTGCCTCCTTTATGCCATGATTCTGAACCCGAGCAGTACTTGAAAAATGTCTTGAAGCCTTCCAGCTTTGATGCCGACTATGGCGGCATTCTGGGTGGATGCATCATTTGCGGGCACGATCTGTTGCCAGAACAGTTGCCCATCAGCCAACTCCGGGAGCTATGGCAGGCTGAGGTAAGCTACCCCGTCTACCTGTCCAACGCACCCAGCATGACCTGTTTGGCGGAAGGGCACCTGCGCTGTCCCAATCAAAACGCCACGTTGCTGACGCTTTCAATTTCAGCTCGTCAGGTCTCCATTGGCGTTCTGCTTGGTTCTCAGTTGCTGTTCAAGGGGCCATGCCCCGGTTTGATGAGTCGCAGACGCCATGGCATTACCATCTCCGAGGAAGACCTGTGCCTTAACAGCCTCGTCCTTCGCGCCTATCAGCAGGATGTTGTTTTGCGCGGCGGAGCTGACTATGACGCCACTGCCCTTCTCTCAAGCGCGTCGCCCTGCAGTGAGATTTGTCATCTGGCAAGATCCGGCAACCGTGATGCCATCAGCGTTATAAGCAGCTATGCCGATACACTGGCCGGAGCTGTGGACGATCTGTTCCGTCTATACCGGCCAGATCTCCTGATTCTGGATGGCGACATTCTCTTATATATAGAAGCAATTAACCCTGCCCTGCAGAAAAAGCTGCAAGCGAATTCTGCTTCCCCACTGGAAATCAGCACGCCTTTTCTCGGTAAGTTGGCCTGCGCCTATGGCGCCAGCCGTTTATGCGTTAAAAAAGCACTGGAACAGATCCCGCTCCAAGGGAGGGAGAATTGTCTATGACTTTTCCAGATATTCAGCTGAATTCCACCGAATTGCTTAGCAGCATGACGCCCGAGCAGAAGCTAGGTCAGTTGTTTCTGATCAATCTAAACGGCATTGAAGCAGACCAGGATTTTATCAAATTGGAAGAAACGTATCACTTTGGCAATGTGTATCTGTCCGGTCAAAATCTGCGCAGCCCCGAACAGGTCCAGCAGCTCAACCGGCAACTGCGCCATCTGATCACGGATGCTTCCGATGGTATTCTCCCCATTCTGGCCATCGACGAAGAAGGCGGCAGTGCATCGCAGTTTCCTTTTTACATTACGCGAACCCCAGGAAATTTCACGCTCGGCGCAGCGCATAATCCCGAAATAACCAAAGCCCTGGGGCAGGCCCTGGGCAATGACTTGAATGATTTGGGGTTCAACATGCTTCTGGGGCCTGTATTGGATCTGTGCCGCAGCCACAGCGATCAGGTGATCGGCGTTCGCGCCTACAGCGACAATCCCTTATTGGCGGCCAGTTTGGGCACTGCATTTGCGCAAGGTGTTGAAGCCGGCGGTTGCGGCTGCACATTTAAACATTTCCCAGGCTACGGCGATATGGCCATGCATGACGGCGTTTTTTGTAACACCAGCACCTACGATGAATTGCTGCATGGCGACGTATACCCTTTTGCCCAGGCCATTTTGTCCGGTGCACGCAGCATCATGGCTGGCCAAATTGTACTGCCCAACCTGACATCCGAGGCTCCTCAGCTGCCCGCGACTCTTTCCAAAGAGATTATTCAGCATCTTCTGCGGGAGCAGCTGAACTTTTCCGGCGTTGTCATTGCGGATGGAGCCATGGCGCCCAATATTTCCAATGCAAAAGGCGCGTTGCTTGCCTTCGACGCCGGCGTAGACATTATCAAGCCGGACAGCATTGCAATCTGCTGTGCCATGTATAAGTCGCTTCACACCAAGCTCATGCGTGGAAAGATCAGCATGGATGAGCTGGACCGCCACGTCATGCGAATTCTACGCCTCAAGCAGCAGCTGGCGCTTTTGAAGAAGCAGCGTCAAATCATGTCCCAGCTGGAAAAAAGCAGCTGGCTCAAGCGTGCGCTCAGGTCCAGCGTAACGCTCTTGCGGGATCAGCGAAACCTGGTTCCTCTCCCCGCAGACAAGGCGAAAGCGCTGATAATCTCTCCCCGGCTGGAGAAGCCCGGTATTTTGGACGATAACGCGACGGACATCTATACTTTCGGGGACTATATGTCTTTGCTTTTTTCCGAAGCACATGTACGCCGCGTTTCCGGTTTCTTCTCGCAGGCAGAGGAGCAAGCACTGCTGGATGCTGCCCGCAAAGTGGATATCGTCATCATTGGCAGTGAAGACGCGCATTTACATCCCCACTACCTGAACCTTATCAACCGCTTAAGCGAAATCTGTCCCACCATCGCCGTTCTGCTGCGTTCACCATATGACGCCGCTTTGCTTCATGAAAGTGTTACCGTGATTGGCGCATTCACCCACACCGCAGCAGCAATGGAAGCTGTAGCCCTGGTATTGGAAGGCAAAATTCCCCCGCGAGGCAAGCTGCCCCTTGAAGCCTGACCTTCCCGATTCCCCCCATTTTCATTTATTAAGGAGGAAAATCCAATGGCTGATATGCTGGTAAATCTCTTAAAGCTTCCCGAAGTCGATCACTATGCCTCCGCTTATACTGCTCAGGGAATTCGGATCATACGCGCAATGGCCCCCGATCAGCGTACGGTTACGGCCTGGGTTGAAAAGCATTTCGGTCCTTGCTGGGCCAGCGAATGCAGCGTATGCTTCACGCACCAGCCTATTACGTGTTTCCTGGCCGTGAAAGAGAAGGAAATTCTGGGTTTTGCCTGCTATGAAGCAACCTGCAAGGATTTCTTCGGCCCCATTGGCGTGAGGGAAGATATGCGAGGCTCCGGCATTGGCGCAGGGCTGCTGCTGCATGCGCTGCACGGAATGCGTGACCTGGGATATGCTTACGGTATTATCGGAGGCGTAGGACCGATATCGTTCTACGAAAAGACAGTCAACGCTGCCCTCATTCCCGATTCCACGCCAGGTATTTATGTTGATCTATTAGGTTAATATACAAAGGAGGACATCAGATTATGACATTCTTGTCCAGTTTAGGCCGCCGTCAGAACAAAATATCTCGTTCCATTTGCCCGGAAAACCTCACCGGTGAGCCAGGCAAAGGCGGCACCTGTCCGCTGGAAAAAGGAACCGCTCAGTGGGCTGCCCGGGATCTGGGTACAGGCTGGAAAGTCAATCCCTTTATCAATATTGCTCCCGGTGAAACCTTTGAGCTGGCGCAGATCAACGGCAGCGGCGCCATCAATCACATCTGGCTAACGCCCACGGGCAAGTGGCGTTTTTCCATCCTGCGGATTTACTGGGATGGGCAAGAAACGCCTTCCGTGGAATGTCCTGTAGGCGACTTCTTCTGCATGGGCTGGAATGAGTATGCGCAAATCAATTCCCTGCCCGTTTGCGTCAATCCCGGTTCCGCCTTTAACTGTTACTGGGAAATGCCCTTCCACCGCTCTTGCCGTATTACATTGGAAAATCTAAATACAGAAACCATTGCCATTTATTATCAAATCGACTATTCCCTTTTTGATACCCCTGACGACATTGTGTACTTTCACGCACAGTTCCGCAGAACCAATCCCCTGCCGTACAAGCAAGTCTATACCATCCTGGACGGCGTGAAGGGGCAGGGCCACTACGTTGGCACCTACATGGCGTGGGGCGTAAACAACAGCATCTGGTGGGGCGAGGGAGAAATAAAATTCTACATGGATGGCGATCGCGAATTCCCCACTATCTGCGGCACCGGCACTGAGGATTATTTCTGCGGTTCGTACAATTTTGAAGATCCCAGCACCCATAAAAACTACAAGGCATTTTCTACGCCCTACAGCGGCTTACCGCAGATTATCACCCCTGACACGCTTTACCACAGTCAATTCCGATTTGGCATGTACCGTTTTCACATTACCGACCCGATTTACTTCCAGGAAGAGCTGAAAGTAACCATTCAGGCCCTGGGTTGGCGAGATGGCGGGCGTTACCTGCCGCGTCAAGATGATATTTCTTCCGTAGCCTTCTGGTATCAAACGTTGCCGACAGCCGCATTCCCGCCACTGCCTGATAAGGATTACCTGGAAGTTATTTAAGGGGGAAGATCATTCATGCTACTGGATGAAGCACGAATCGACTATAAGCATCAGCATCCCTGGGAAAGTTATGCTGCCTCCATTGAATCCGAATGGCTGCAATGTCAGGATGAAGGCCTGGACGTAGGCGCATATGCCGAATTGTTTCAAGCAATCTCCAAGCTTGAGCCCGGCCCTATCAAAGACCGGCTTTGCGATACCTTGTACACAGCCCTGTCCGCCTGCAGCATCAGACCCGATTGGCCTTATCAAGAGCCGAGCGCTTTGGAGGATATTCTGCTTGAATGCCCGGCGTCCACCCATGCTTCTTTTCCCCCAGTCAACTATGAAAAGCTGCCGGAACAAATTCAGGGCGCGTGGTACGGACGTATAGCCGGATGTTTGCTGGGCCGTCCGGTGGAAGGTCGTGGTTTCCAACTGATCGACCGTTTCTCCCGCGCCTGCGGTAATTTCCCTATTCACCGGTATTTTGTGCGAAAAGACCTGCAGGCATTGACCGCAGAAGAATCGGCCATGCTCGATACACCCATTGCCGGCTTTGCAGATACATTTAACGGCGCAGGCATTGCAGATGATGATATCAACTATCCCATCATGAACGCCTACTACGTAATAGACAAGCATGGCCGCGATTTCACGCCCCACGATGTCGCACAGGCATGGATGGAAGCACAGCCCAAAATTGCCTACTGCACAGCCGAGCGTCGGGCATACCGGAATTTTGTTATTGGCATTATGCCGCCAGAGTCAGCCACTTATAAGAACCCGGACCGCGAGCTGATCGGCGCTCAGATTCGCGCGGATTACTATGGCTATATCAATCCCGGAGATCCCAAAGCCGCTGCGGCCATGGCATGGCGTGACGCATGCATTTCCCATGTGAAAAATGGAATCTATGGGAGCATGTGGGCCGCCGCATGTATTGCCGCAGCAGCCGTGTGTTCCTCCCCCAAGGATATTCTTCAGGCCGGATTAGAGCAAATTCCCCGCAAGAGCCGTTTGGCTGCTTGTTTACAGCAGGTACTTGATTGGCATGCCCGCGGGCTTACCGTCTGGGAATGCTTCGAGCAGATCCGGAAGCAGTATTCAGAAAGTTCGGAGTATCATTGGGTACACACGCTGCCAAACGCCATGATCGTATCAGCCGCCCTTTTGTTTGGTGAAGGGGATTTTACCAAATCCATTGGATTGGCCGTAGGCGCAGGCTATGATACCGACTGCAACGGTGCAACCGTGGGGTCGATTATCGGGATGATGCATGGCATCACCGGAATCGATTCCCATTGGACGGAACCCCTTTGCGGCCAGACGCGTACGCAAATACTGGGGCATGAATGCGTGCAAATATCTGATCTGGTTGATATAACACTTCGCCATATCAGGCAAAAATCCAGCAAATAAGTGCCCATTACTTCTTCGGAGAAGTAAATGGATCTCACAAGCAAGTCCAATACCCCGCTGGCACAGACGGCGGATACGGAAGAAGTCGAAGGAGCTACAGGCCCTTCGACTTCTTCCGTTTACAGCGTAAAGTCATTGCCTCCCCGTTTATCCATATCAAAATTGGAAGATTTTTCTTTGCTGCATCGTCTGTATATATGTTGAATTGCCCCCATGCACATCCGTCCTTATCGCAAGCGAACATAGAAACCATCTCCAGTGATACACAGAAGGAGGCATTGCCGTGAAACAGGAAGAAAAGCGCATCAAGGGAAAGCGATGGGTAATGATGCTGGTCGCGTGCATCATACTGAGCTGCGCAGGAAGCGCGGCATTGTGCGCGAGCGCGGAGGAATATCCATTGCCGGAGGGAACTACCACCCCGGGTTCCACGCAGAGCGAATCCAGCGTGGGCGCCGCCCAGGAGGAAGAGCTCCATGCCGTGACCCGTGAGGAAGCCATCACCCTGGCCAAGACTGCCATTGCGCAGGCGCACTGTTTCCCGGAGGGCAGGCTGGACCGCGCTCAGGTCTACGCCACATCGTATACCACCGTGGAGCACCCAGACGATCTGCGCTGGCACGTGATTTTTACCCTGTACCGGGAGGGGACGCTGGACGAGATTTCCTGGCAGTATGAGGCTTGCCTGGATACGTGGGGCAATATCATTGAGGATCGTGACATCATGGTACCCCATGTGGAAAAGGCGGCCATGCTGCCAGGCGCAAAGGCCATTGATTCCCAGCAAATCTACAATCGCTATGCCCAGGAGGCGGGTTTCGCGCCGTTCTGGGAGTGGAGCTATACGCTGAAAGCAGCCTATTCCCAGGAAATTTCGCCCATTGTGCACAGTCGTGAGGCAAATCCCGAGCAGGTATCCTTCAGCAATATCTACGACTACGGCTTGCCGGGGGAGGGCGAAATATCCTATGACGACGCCCTGGCCCGCGCACAGGAGAGCCTTGCATCCCGCTATCAACTGACGGAAGAAATGCTTTCCGCCCTGAGCCAGCATTATGATGCCTTCGATATCACCCAGCCCGAGACCCGGCGGTGGAAGTTTACGTTCATGGACCCCGCAGATGCCCACGGCGTGTGGTATCGGGTGGAAATTGACGCGCGCAGCGGCGAAGCCATTCGTGTGGAGAAAGGCCATTGGCAGGAGCGCGAATGGACGGATCAGAGCTTTGATCTGCTCTGGCTGTTCTAAGGCGCGCCGTTTTTGTACCATAAACCAGAGAAACAATACTATGAGGAGGATTTGTATGCGGATGAAAGGTAAGCGGCTGGCCGCCATCGCGGTCAGTCTGGTATTGGGTTTCACAGGGTGGATTTTCCCTGCGCTGGGGGAAGACAACGCGCAGGCAATGAACGGTTTGCAGCTAGTCGAGCCGGAGCTAGTGACAGAAATAGATCTGTGCGCATCGAGGCTCCAGGTACTGCCCCTGGAGGATGGCACGTTCCTGCTGGGCGGCGAATCAAACGACCGTAAGGACGGCCCGCTTGCCCTGGCGATTTGCGTGGATGCCGACGGTGTGGAGCAATGGCGGTTCACCCAACTGCTGGAAGGCAAGTATAGCAACGTGTTTCTGGAGCTCTTTGCGCTTGAGAATGATACGCTGGGTTTGGTACTGGCATCCAACGGGGAAGATCAATGCCAGTTTCTTTTCCTGCGCGATGGCGAAGTCCTCAAGCGCGTGGAAATCGCATCGGACTTGAACAACCAATTATTTCAGGTGAATGACCGGATTCTGTGCTGCAGCAAGGAAGCCTTTGTCTATTATGACGAAGCAATGACCTATCGTTCCTTGACCTGCTATGATAGTGAGATGAACCAGCAATGGAGCGTCTCCTACGACATCCCCTTCGACCTTCGGCAGATCATCCCCGTGGCGGACGGATACCTGTTGTTTGGTACGTTGCAGGGACTCACTCAGGTGGAAACACTCACATACCAGGGATTTGTGGGTAAGGTGGATGCCTCCGGCGTGCTGCAATGGTATGTGGGAACGGAAGAAACGAACCTTCGCTATTGGAATGCGCTCCAGCTGGAGGACGGCTCCTACGTTGCCATAGGCGTCTGTACGGACCCTGCGGAGCACCATAGCCTGCACCTGACCCGCTACGATGAAAGTCTGAATGAAGTGGAGGTTAAGCATACGGCGATACATTCCAGACTGTCTGGCGAGCTCTCCAATATGTTGCCGGTGCCAGGAGGCTTCCTGCTGGCGTGCGGGGACGAACCAGAGTCAGGGATGCTTACACTGCTAGCTTTTGACAATGCCTGCAACCTGGTGGATAGCGTGAGCTTCTCCACCGGCGTAGAATCCATGAATACGTGCAGTTTGCGCGCCTCGGATCAAGGCATATTCCTATTTGTTTCAGGATTCCGGCATACAGCCATCATGGAACCGGTCACCTGGAAAACGCTGATGTACAAGCTCAACAGCATACCCTAAGGCGCCTTGCAGGGGACTGGCGGAGACATGGCCGGGATAGAGCATAGCCATCCATAGGGCTACCGCGGCTTTCTGCTCACTCCTCCTCCTTGCGGCTTTTCTCCTCTTTTTCGCATAGTTCCAGGAACGACAGCAGGTTTTTCGACTTTACCAGTTCAACCAGTTGCCTGGTGCTTTTCACTTGAAATTTTTGCAGAATGCTCCGGATATGCGTTTTTAGCGTGCTCATTTCAATCACCCGCTGGCGGCAAATCTCACTTCGCCGCATGCCCTCCGCAAGCATAATCACAATGCTCCGCTCCGTATGTGACAGTTGCTGAACCATTTTCATCGTGTTCAGCAGCGTATGCTCGCTCTGCTTCAAGCGGCGAAATTCTGCGCGCATGCGCTGCGCAACTTCTTCCCGGATGGGCGACGTACTGTGATAGGCATCCCGAATCGCGCCAAGGATCTTTTCCGTACTGGCGTTTTTGAACAGGTAATCCACAGCGCCCATTTCATAGGAGCGAAAGATGGCTTCGTCATCCTCATGTACCGTAAGCATAATAATTTTTGTTTCGGGGTTCATGGCTAAAATCTGATAGCCTGCCATGATACCCGCATCTTTGCACTCCATTTCAATGTCCAGGATCACCACATCGGGGTGATACCTTGCCGCCAGCGAGATAGCTTCATAGCCATTGGCTGCCATGGGGAGGAGGTCGATATCCTCTGCCTCTTGCAAAGATACCTGATACCATTTACGAATTGATTCGTTATCCTCAGCAATCAGTACGCGGATTTTCAAATCGTCTCCTCCTCCCCCAGGCATTCCTAGGCCTTGATGCTCTCCCACAAAATTCCCGTCAGGGTTCCGCCCTCGCCAATGCCTGCCACGTGCAGCCGTGCATCCGCCTGCCAGCTTGCCGGCAGATAAATGCGCCGGCTGCTGCCACCCGTAATTTCAGGATACCCTGGTGCGCTGCGCAATACCCGCCCGGCTACGTGACCGTGGGCAATCAGCGTGGCCTCGATGCCTGTGCCTTCGATCACCAGCATCCGGTCCTGCTGTCCAGGCTGGGGCACAAAGCTTGTGAGCATGCATTCTTCTCCCGCCGAAACATGGACGGGCCAGGAAACCATCCGGCCCGCGTCCGCTGGCTGCAGCGTTTGCCAGGCCTCCACCGGAATACCCGCCATCTGCGCTTTTGTAATGCGCAAGCCAGCGTACAGCTTGATCGCGCCCAGGGACGTATGGCTGAATCTTCTGGTGGTGGTCAGGCGCAGTACGGCGCCCGTTCCCGCAACGGCCATGGCGGTGATGTCCACCCAGGGATCATTGGCCTGACGCGCTCCCACATATTGATCGTTCAGGTACACCGCTACTTGGCTTCCCTCTCCCTCAATATACAGGAAGAAGCGGTCACAGTTTTCCGGGAAATAGACCCGGCGGACAAAGTCCGCACACATGGGGGCCGCCGGATAGCTCCAGGAATTGATCGTTGTCGCCATAATGGCGTCGCTTTCACGAAGCTCCGGCTTCTGCTGCGCCGCGTACTTTGCCTGGGGATAGATCATCCACAGGTCGGAAATATCCTGGCACGACATGATCTGGACAACGCCTTCCAGGCCCTTTCCGCTGCCCATTTTCAGTGCCGGCTGCCGGACATCGTCGAAGTTTGCATGTCCCCAGGACTGTACGCGGATATCCCATGTTCCTCGGCCGCCATCCAGGAGCAAATTCCCACCATCACAAAAATAAGCGCGTGTCTGTGTGCCGTGGGTTATCCACAGCAGATCGGCTGCCTTCTCCAGCAGCAGCGGAGCATCCTGCTGGGCAGCAAAGCGATACAGCACGTCCCCGCGGTATTGCTGCTTCTGTTCCATGGGGCAAATGGTCTCCCCCAGCGGCACAGCCGCATCGGCCACATGGCAAGCGTGTTGACAAGCCGTCTCCACCTTTTCCACGGAAAGAACCGACGGTATCTGCTGGGTGAGCGGGGGCAGATTCGGGCAGGCGGATACGGCTTCCTCCACGGGAAGGATGCGCACGCACAACCCTTCATCCACATCCTGCCAGCTGCTTCCTTTCACCTGGGTCAGGCCCTGCTTTCCCTGGAACCATGCCCGGGCGTCCGCAGCCCCAACCAGTGTCAGCTTCAGCTTCCCTTCATCCATGGTATGGCCGCACCACTCGGCTTCGCTGCACACCAGCGTGCCATCCCATCCCCAGGGCTGCAACTGCATCTGCCAGGGAAGCAGCACTGTTTCCCCCGGCAGCACCTGAACGGCGCACGCCTCCCCCGCAGGGGAAGTAAACCGCAGCGTTCCCGCTGTTTCCCCCAGATTGGATGCCCCCACGATGTAGCCTGTAGGCAGCTGCACAGCAGGGTACATGGGGATTTCCCGCCCTTGGGCATCCTGCGTAATGGCCGTGGCAAAGTCCGCCTGGAAACTTACGGGTGCCGCGCAAGGCTCGCTTTGGGCCAGCTGGCTTCCCAGGGACGCAATCATGTTTCCCATGAGCCTGCCTTGCGCCGCTTCAGGGCGCAACCGCCCGTCTGCGGTAATCATAGAAACAAAGTCATAGTCCGTGGCCATGCAGGAAAGTGGCCGCTGGAGGTCGCTCCCCCAGTTCCCCACGCTATTGGTCATATCAATATCCGTTCCACCCACCTGATTGTAGGGCGCAATCAGCCGGGCGCAGCACGCCAATTCCCGCTTTAGTTTCCCATGCTCGCGATCCGTCTCCGTAATCATCAAGGGGGTATCCGACTGCACTGCCATATGGCGCATATGGGCCAGCTGATCCTCCATGCGGCGGTACGTGGCACTGGCATAGGCATTAAACGTAACATGGATATCCTGCGCGCCACCAGAAGCGCCCTGAATGTCGCACTGTCCTGCGCATGCCGTAAGCGGAACCGTAATGCCGCAGCGGCGTGCCGTTTCAGCCAGATGCTCCATGTACCCCTTGGGGTCACGGCAGGCGAAGAAGTCCAGCTCATTCTCCAGCTGCACCGCTACAATGCTCCCGCCGCGGCCGGCTTCATGCCTGGCCAGCATGGGCAGGATCTTTTCCAGCCACCGGTCCAGCTCCGCCAGATAGGCACCATCCTTCTGCCGCAGATCCAGCTGCAGCGTGTACAGCCATGCGGGCAGGGCGCCGCCATCCCACTCGGAGCAAATGTATGGACCTGGGCGGGCAATCACGTACAGTCCGTGGCTATGCGCCATTTCCAGGAACGCTTCCACGTCGTACATCCCCGTAAAGCGCCATGCTCCGGGGCGCGACTCATGGAAGTTCCACGGGATGTAGACGTCAATGCAGTTATATCCGCACATCCGCAGCTGTTCCATCCGTTCTTCCCAACACTCCCGGGGCAAACGGAAATAAAACAGCGACGCGCAAAGCAAAGTAACCGGTTTTCCCTCCACCTTCAACTGATGGCAATCACAAGTTACGCTGGGCATACATTCATCCCTTTCTATACTAGGCAGGCAGTAGAAGCCTTAGTTTTTCATGCCGGAGAAAGCAATACCCTGGGTAATTTGCTTCTCGGCGCATAAGTACAGCACGATCATCGGCAGCAGGGCGCACACCGTTCCTGCCATCACCACGCCATACTCCATGGAATACTGCGAGCGGAACAGGCTCAACCCCAGCTGCACCGTGCGCTTGGACGGCGTTTGCAGATAAATCAAGGGAGCCATGTAGTCGTTCCACACCTTAATAAAGGAGAAAATCACCAGTGCGGATACCGCGGACTTTGACAAAGGCAGTATGATCTGCCAGAGAATACGAAAATGTCCGCAACCGTCAATGGTGGCCGCCTCGCTCAATTCCTTGGGAATCCCCAAAAAGAACTGGCGCAGCAGGAAGATGCCAAAGGCGCTAAAACATTGTAGCAGAATGAGCGCCGCATGGGTATCAAACAAGCCCATCTGTGTGACCACCACAAATTGTGGAATCATAATCGCGGTCCAGGGAATCATCATTGTGGCAATAAACAGCCCGAAGAAAAAATTCTTGCCCGGAACCTGCATTTTTGCAAAGGCATACGCCGCCACCGCGGACACAAACAGCTGCGCCGCCGTAGCCAGAATGGTGATTTTGATGGTGTTCAAATAATACTGCAAAAAGTCAATTTCCGTCCAGACGCGGACATAATTGTTAACCACCGGAGGAATCGGAATGTAAAAGACCGATTGGGTAAACACGTCCGCATCATGCTTGAACGATGACGTAATCATATAGAAGAAAGGGAAAATCATCACAAACAGCAGCAATGCATACAAAATGATTCCCACCGCTATCTTGGCTGAACGCCTCATCTTCCGTGTTCCTCCTTTCTCAATCATAATTGACCCATTTTTTCTGCATCCAGAACTGGAACAGGGTAATCAGCATAATGATGGCAAACAGCACATACGCAATGGCCGAGGCATAGCCCATCTTCACATTGACAAAGCCTTCGGTATAAATGCGGAAAACAAGCACGTTGGTCGCCCGCCCGGGTCCGCCTTCGGTCATAATCTTGATAATATCAAATTCCTGGAAGGCAGCAATCACAATGGTAATCAGGCACAGAAAAATGGTGGGCGAAAGCATCGGCAACGTAATGTAGCGGAAGGACTGCCTGGCGTCCGCACCGTCTATCAGCGCCGACTCATATAAATACGTTGGGATGCTCTGCAACCCTGCAAGCAGAATAATCATATAATATCCAAAGTTTTTCCAGATTGCCACCAGAATCACGGACGGCAGCGCCCAGTCCTTGTCCATGAGCCACCCGGGAGGGTTGCTGACCCCAATGGCGCGAAGCATACTGTTAACGGGGCCATTAGGCGCAAGAAGGATGTTCCACACCGTGGCAACCGCCACCATGGAAGTCAAATACGGCAAAAAGCACACCGTGCGCAGGAGGCGCGCCCCACGGATCTTGGAATTCAGCAAGAGCGCAACCAGCAGCGCCACAATCAGCACCCCAGGGGTAAAGCCGATTGCATAAATCAGATTGTTGATCAGGGAAACCTTAAAATAGCTGTCCTTGGTGAAGAGTCGAATAAAATTGCTTAAGCCATTGAAGTTCAGCGCAGATCCGGCATTCCGGTTACTGGTAAAGCTCAAAAGCAACCCATAAATCATGGGATAGGCCATAAACACAAGAAAGAGCAGCAGTGCTGGCGTAATAAACAGCAACCCCTGCACCTTCTCTTTCCGATGATAGGAAAGTTGCTTCATGCTCTCATCTCTCCTTTACGGTAATAGGCAAAACCGTCGGGCAGGCTTCTCCAGCCCGCCCGACGGCAGGTCATTAACCCGTGGTAAAGCGCATGAACCTTATTCGTAACTGGAAAGGATTTCCGCGCGACGCTCGGTCATGTTGTTGGTGAACTCCTCGATGGTCTCCTGCTGGGTCAGGTACATTTCCTTCTCCTCCTGGAAAGCAGCGGCGACCTCCGTGTAACCGGCAACATTGGGGCTTTCCAGGGCAATGGTGGTATCCAGCAGCGTAGTCGCGCCAGCCACACCGCAGGCCTCGGCAAAGGATTCCTTCACCGCGTCACTGGAGTACGCAGGCAGCACGCCCTGTCCAGCCAGGTACACAGCAGCCTCTTCGCTGGCGATGAACTGCGCAAAGCGGAACGCTTCCTCGGGGTGCTTGGTGTTCTTGCCCACAGCGATAAAGGTGCTCAGGCCACCGGGGCTGACGATATCGCCGGTGGTGTCAAACGCCGGCAGGTAAGTAACATCCCAGTTGGGTATCTCGATGCCCTGCGCGGCATAGTCCTTCAGCATGGAAATGGTCCATTCACCGTTGATCAGCATACCCGTGGTGCCCGTGCAGAAGAACTTGAGCCAGTCAATGCTTTCCGCCTTCTGCTGTGCGAAGCCCATATGGCTCTTATCCACATTGATCGCCGTGTTCAGGATCTCCACCCACTCGGTCACAGGGGCCAGGTCATCCCCCAGCAGGTTGGAACCGCGCTGGTAAACAGACAGCGGAGAGCTCAGCCAATCCGCCATAAAGCCGCCCCAGTACTGGGTGCCATCCTCTTCATAGGTCAGCTGGCGAGCCAGTTCCAGGTACTCGTCCCAGGTGATCTTCGTAGGATACGCGATGCCCTTCTTGTCGAACAGATCCTTGTTGTAGTACAGGGAATACAGCGTGCTGCGATAAGGCAGGCCATAGTACTCGCCGTCGAGCATGGTCTCGCTGATAATGGGGCCATAAGCGCTCAGATCCATGCCGGCCGCTTCGATGCTGTCCTTCAGGGGCATCAGGCCGCCCAGGGTCGCAAGGTTGACGGTGGTTGCCACGCTGTCGCAGCTGACCAGGTCAAAGTTCTCCGCATTGCCGGAGACCATTACAACGCACTTCTGGTTATGGTCCTCATGGTTCACAAAGCTGGGAATCACTTCAATATCGGGGTTTGCCGCATTGAACTGCTCAATCAGAGCCGTCATGTAGCTTTCCTCATCAGTCCAGCCATAATAATTGAGGGTTACCTTGCCCTCTGTTTCCGCAACGCCGGCCATCGTGGGTACCAATAGCAGTGCCAGCGCCAGGAAAACCGAGCATACCTTCCGCATTTTCATCCGGAAACCTCCTTCATATTTCACGCACATTGCGCTTTATGATGCATTCAGTATATCTGTCTTGCCCGTCATTGCCAAGGTGGAACTTTTTTGACCATATCCCACAGTACGCTGCGATGGGTTGAGAAAAAATCAGCCTTTCCGTTGTTGCCGCATCCTCCCCGTTGTTTTATCATAAATAGACCGGCCTACGCCGAAAAAAGGAGGGAGCATCCTTGCAACTTCGCTCGCGTATATTTTCCTTATTGGCCATTTTAGGGATTTGCATTGGCTTTATTGGCACGACCTTCAGCGTACTGGTGTATATGACCAAGGATTATAATAGCTATAATCTTGTGCTTTCGTTTTTTAATGTGGATACCGCCCTGCGGCTGCAGCTGGAGCAGCTCCCCATCAGCAAAGCACTGGTACTGCGAATTCTCAACCTAAGCGCCGCGCTTTTCCCTTGGGCAGCGATGATGTATGCCTTGCACTTGGGAAATCTTTTCTTCCGAAAGCAGCGCAGAATAATTGCTCTTATTCTATGCGCAGTATTTTGCCTGCAGGTTCTGCTTTTTGATTTTAAAATGATCTATTGGGTCTACATGAAGGGCATTGGCCCCTTTGAGGACATTTTCTTCTTTAACAATTTCTATCGTATGGCCACCCTGTGCTTTCAGTGGGTGGACCGGCTCGCCATTGTCTCTGCGTGCCTCATCATGCTGATTTCCTGCCTTTTGACGCCGCGTTCCCTGCGCATTCGTTATCTATTGCTTATGTTTCTCCTGTCAGGCGTTTCGGCCGTATATTTATATCTGTATAACTGGCTTCCCGCCGTGCCCATTTGGATGTCCAGGATTGCGCGCTACGTCCGTTTTGACTCCCTGCCTGTTGATAAACCAACGGCCTTTAACGCTATCATGCCCCTGCTTTCCTGCTTGATGATTCTGGCTTTTTGCGCCACAAGTTTCTTTCATCTATGGCACACTTCCAATCAGTTTTTTGCCAAGGTGCAATTCCGGAACAAAGTCAACGCCAGCGAAACGGTATCGCGTACTTTCTGCCATTATCTGAAAAATGAGATTCTCTCCCAGCAGGCAGAGCTGCGGTTGCTTCAGCGGCAGCTTTCTCCCGATCTGCAGCCCAGCGTAGAGCGCCTTATTACCCATAACGAAGAGATATATGAGCGGCTTACATCCGTTTACAATAACATCCGGGAGCGCAAGATCACCTCGCATCCTCTTGACCTTTCCAGCCTGCTGGACCAGACAGCCCATACCTTCGCTGAAAGGGAGCATGTCGAAATGTCCCTGCATATACCGCAGCAGCCCATTTTAGTGCAGGGCAACAGCTATCAGCTGCAAGAAGTCATCCAATGCATACTTCGGAACAGTCTGGAAGCGGAGCATAGCCCCAATGTTCCTTTCCGCTTGCGCATCACGCTCACATCATCGCGCCGGTATGCGCAAATTGTGCTGAGCAATAATAGCGTGCGTATTCCCTGGAATCTGCGCAACCAAATCTTCGATCCTTTTTTCACGACCAAAAATACGCAGCAAAACTGGGGCCTGGGTCTGTCCCTGTGCCGCAATATCATCACCCTCCATCATGGGCAAATATGGGTGGATGAGCATACCGAAAGCGGCATAACCTGGACGGACTTCTATATTCTTTTGCGCACCGTCGACGCATGATTGCCGCATTAGCCCTAGTGTACTGAAACAATCATTGCAAAAAGTCGTCATCCGTCAGCACTGGACAGCAGCGCGCCTATTTGTCAAGCGGCAGGCGGAAAGCACACCCCAATTACTGCCGCCCAGCAGGGCGATAATACGCATATCTGCCAGGACGGCCGCGTTTTCGTCCGGCACGGTTGATTGTACAAGCAAACTCACCACGCTGCAAGCCGCCTTACACGAAAAGCGCCAGAGGGGGTGCGACCTCTCCGGCTATCAAAGAAGTTACATTGCCGCAATATGCTTTTCTTCACAGATTGAGCCCATGCTTTGCAATGCAAAACATGGGCTCAACGTATGGAAACAGTACCAAAAGACACTTTTTCTCCAGAAAGCACATTCAGCCAAGCAAGGGGCATTCAAATGAATGTAAATTTGGTTCGGCTTGCAACACCAGTGACCCGCGAAACCTGCTTGTACGCATGCCGTCAGCGGAGCTGCAGCCTCTGCGGCACTTTCCGAGATTTGGAACAGTCCAAGGCCATACCCATCGCATTCCTTGGATACAGCTCTTTCCCGCTCATGCTTTGGCAAGGCGGGAAAAGAGATCGGCAAACAGCGGGTCCCGGCGAATGGAATAGACATAGCGGCAGAAAGGCCGCCGGGAATCCATGCTGTAGTGATGATCGTACTGCGGAATGGGCGTGGGAATCAGCTTGTCTGCCATAAATTTCCCTTCCCAGTTCATGATCCAGGCTACGGTGGTCACATCCCAGATCACCCGGCTCCACACCTTGCCCTTGGCGTAGGTGTTGACTTCGTCCACCGTCTGTTTGACCAGATAATCGCATAGGCTGTTCTTGCCACGCAGCCAATAGTCCAGCTCCGGGCCCGTGGTGGTAAAGGCGCTGACCACTCCCTGGCAGGGAAGGATCACCAGGGGAACGCCGGAACCAAACACCACCCGATCCGCGGCCACGTCCTGTTGCGCATTGAATTCCCGGTTGTCCGGCCAATCCAGGGCATGTCCGCCCAGCCACACCACCACCATACGGTCCGCGATCCCCGGCTCCATCAGCAGCGCGGATGCCACATTGGTAATCGCGCCAATGGCCGCCACGTAAAGGGGTGCCTCCGGCGTATGCTCCATGGCCAAACGCACAAGCTCCTCCGCCGCCTGGGAGGAGACAGGCGTTTGTTCATCGGGTAAATACCTGGTGGAGCCGCGATAGGCGGGAACCTTGTCCCCTGTGAGGGAAAGCAAGTGCAATATCTCCTGATAGCTTTTCTCCATGCCATCCGCCGGGCCGGTGGAGCGCGCATTGGTAAACGGGGCCGCACAAAGGGCCAATAACCGTACCCGTTCAGGAGCACATAAGGCATAAGCGATGGCAAACTGGTCGTCAATCTCGTTATAAGCATCGGTGTCGATCACCAGATCCACAGGAGCCTTGGGCGTCTCCAGCATACGAAGACGCTGTTCAGTGGTAAGCACTTTTTTCGCCATCCTTTCCGCATTTTCGTGCTTGTCAAAGGCAAGGACACTATAGCGCAGGAACTATCGCTTGTCAACAGAAAAAAAGCCTGCATTTACTCGTTTTCATGGGCTCCGCATGTGTCGCCAGGCAAACTTTACATACAGAATGCACAAATTTTTTTGAAATATGCTTGACACACCTGTGGTGCCGTGATACAATGGCCTTGAAATTTAAAACGTTTTAAATTTTGAAAAAGGGAGGCAAGGCACCATGGTCGTCACCATCAAGGATCTGGCGAAAAAGCTGCACGTGTCCCCCGCCACCGTCTCCCTGGCCCTGAACGATAATCCCGCCATCAATCAGGAAACGGCGCGCAAGGTGAAGGAGGCAGCCCAGAGTATGGGCTATATCCGCAACCATTACGCCCGTGGATTGGCCCGGCGCCGCAGCGGCTCCATCGCCCTGGTGCTTCCGGACGTGGAAAACCAGTACTTTGCCTCGGTGATCCATCATGTAGCCAACGAGTGCAAGGCCGCAGGCTATGACATGACCATCGCTATTACCCACGATGAGGCGGAGGAAGAGTGGCACATTCTGCGCCGGCTGTGTCAGGAGCATACCGAAGCCATTTTATTGGTGCCCACCACCCATCCGCCCAAGAGCAGCGCCTACCTGCACTGGCTGCAGGAATGCAAAGTGCCGCTGATCTTTGTCACCGCGCGATATGCGGAGGTGGACGCGCCCCTGGCCATGTGCGACCTGAAGCGCGGCATGCGCACCATGACGGAATACATCCTTTCCCTAGGGCTTACGGACACCGCGCTGCTCACAGGGGAAGAGGGCGTTGAAACCCTGGATATGCGCCGTGAGGGATACATGGAAGTGCTGCAGGAGCATGACCTGGCCGGCAAGTTCATCCATCTGGAAACGGTGGCATACCAGCAGGCTTACGATCAGGTAAGCGCCATGTGCCGTGAAGAGCTTCCCGAGGCCCTGCTGTGCATCAATGACATGGTGGCCCTGGGCGCCATCAACGCCCTGCATGATATGCATTTGCGAGTTCCCGAGGACATCAGCGTTTCCGGATTTGACGACAGTATTTTCTCGCGCATCTCCGGCGTGCCGGTTTCCACTGTGCGCCAGGATGTGGCGCAGATTTCCCGGCAGGCGGTGGCCCTGGCCCTGCACTGGATTCGCGACAGCAAGCCTCCCCAAGGCGGCTTGTTGCCCTGCGATCTGGTGATTCGCCGTTCCACCGCGTGCTGCTCCCGCAGGAAAAAGCCGTAGATTAGCAAAAGTGAGGCGACATGCATGATTCGGATCGTATCCCTGCGCCTGGATGGCAGGCGCACGGACGGGTACCGCTCCGGCTGCCTGGCAGACCGCACCAATCCCGTGCTTTCCTGGGCGGCAGTCAGCGATCAAACAGAGGATAGGCAAAGCGCCTACCGCGTCACGGCAGGCAGCTGGGATTCCGGCTGGATCACCGGCGAAGGCCAGCAGGCGCAGCTCCCCCCGGGTACGCTGTTGCCGGAGACGCCCACGGCCGTGATCCTGTGCCTGCGCAACCGCGCCGGAGAAACCAGCCAGCCTTACACCGTCATGCTGCTCAACGCCGCGGTGGCGGACTGGGACGCGCCCTGGATCGGCCTGGACGATGCCCAGCCGGAGCGGGTGATCTACCTGCGCCGGCAGCTGAATCTGACCCAGCCGGTGCGTCAGGCTCGGCTGGACCTGTGCGGGTTGGGGTATCACGCGGCATGGATTAACGGCACGCGCCTGGATGATGCCCGGCTGGACCCGGTCTTTATGGATTACAGCAAGCATATTCCCTTTGTCCCCTACCTGGAGGCGGCTCCCCTGTTCCATCCCGGTGAAAACGAAGTGATCGTCGCGGTGGGCAGCGGCTGGCGCCGCAACGGCCGGCTCCACGAGAACCAATGGTTTCACGGCGTGTCCTTTCCCTTTGAGGGGCCGCAGCAAGCAACGGCGCGCCTGCGCCTGACGCTGGCGGACGGGACCACCTGGCGGCTCACCACGGACGAAAACTGGGAAGCCGGGTATGGCCCCATGGGATATGCCAACCTATTTAATGGCGCCGTGTATGACGCCCGGGAGCCCTTGGGGCCTTGGCGGCCCGCCCGGCGGATGACTCCCCCGGGGGGACAGATGCAGCCCATGCTGTTGCCCCCCGTGCTGGCGCGGGAGGAATACGCACCCCTGGCATGGTGGCAGGAGGGGGCGGACGCGGTGGTCCTGGACTTCGGGCAAAACCTGGCGGGTGTGGTCAGGTTGCCCCTGCCCCCGGATCTGACCCCAGGGCAGACCATTACCCTGTCCCACACCGAGGAGCTTACCGAGGATGGCCGCCTCTTCCCGGATACCTTGCGGATTGCCAAGGCCCAGGATACCTATATTGCCGCCGGGGATGCCCGGGACTTGCCCCTGTGGGAACCCGAAATGACGTATCACGGTTTCCGCTATGTGCGGGTGAGCGGACTCAACCCCGCGGCCATGGACTGGTCCCAGGTACGGGCGGTGGCGCTGCGGACGGCAGTGGATAAGGCTTCCTTCTTCCGCTGCGGAAACGCGCTGGTCACCCGGCTGCACGAAATGTGCGTAGCCACGGAGCGTTCCAACCTGCACAGCATCCTCACGGACTGTCCGCAGCGGGATGAGCGCATGGGGTGGCTAAACGACGCAACGGTCCGCTTTGAATCCACCCCCTATCAGTTCGAGGTGGGCGCCCTGTTCCCCAAGGTGATTCAGGACATCATGGATGCCCAGCACGCCGACGGCGCCATTGGTGACACTGCCCCTTTCATGGCGGGATGCTATCCGGCGGACCCGGCATGTTCCTCCTTTCTGCTGGCAGGGCGGGAAACCTACCTGCACGCGGGGGATCTAACAGCGGTACGCAAGGCCTACCCGGCCTTTGCCGCCTGGGAGCGCTGCCTGCTTAAGCACAGCGAGGGGCAACTGCCCGATTACTCCTACTGGGGCGACTGGGCCGGTCCGGCAGACAGCTGCGTACCGCCCAAGGATGACAGCGACGCGGCGGCGGCCTCCGCGGTCACGCCGGGGAAGTTCCTGTCCGCGGGATTTTCCTACCTGAACTGCCGCCTGTTGGCGGAGATGGCCCGCTGGCTGGAGATGCCCCAGGAGGCAGCGCAGTGGGAAGCGCAGGGGGAGGCTGTGCGACAAGCGCTGCTTGCCAAGTGGTACTGCCCCCAGAACGGCTCCTTTGCTACCGGTTCCCAGGGCTGCCTGGCGCTGGCACTGCGGTTTGGCCTGGCGCCGGACCCCGCCTTGACCGCCCTGCGGCTTCATGAAGCCGTGGAGCGTGCTGGATACCGCCTGACCACGGGAAACCTGTGTTCACGGTATATCTTCGATGCGCTGACGGCCCATGGCTATGTGGAGGATGCCTGGCGGCTGATAACCCGGGATGCCTACCCTTCCCTGGGTTGGATGCTCCAGCAGGAGGCGACCACCGTATGGGAACGGTTTGAGCTGATGAAAAACCCAGCCATGAATTCCCATAATCACCCCATGTACGGTGCGGTGGACGGGTGGTTCTACGCCTACCTGGCCGGGTTGACCCCCACGGCCGGGGGCTGGCGGAGGTTCCGGGTCAAGCCCTATCTCCCGGCGGCGCTGGACAGCGTGCAGGCCGGGGTGGAAACGCCCATGGGCCGGGTGGACGTGCGCTGGACGCGGCGCTATGGCAAGCGAACGCTCCAGGTAAACGTTCCCTTCGGCGCAGAGGCGGAGGTGGATTTCAGCGGGCAAACAGCCCATTGGGGCAGCGGTTTTCACAGCATGTCCCTGCCTGAGGCAGCGGCAGGGAAGGACTTATGAAAGGCGGTGACGTCATGCAAACTGCCAAACTACCTGCGACGGGACACAAAGTCAAGTTTTCCCGCTACTTTGAGCGGAACCGGGCACTGTACCTGATGCTGATTCCCGGCCTCATCCTATTGGTGCTCTTCCGGTATCTGCCCATTTACGGCCTGATTGCAGGCTTTGAGGATTACTCCCCTGTGAAGGGATACTTCGGGTCACCCTTTGTGGGACTGAAGCACTTCCAGCGCTTCTTCAACGATCCCTTCTGCTGGCGGTTGATCCGTAACACCTTCCTGCTGGGCATCGAAAATGTGATTTTTGCCTTCCCGGCTGCGATCATTTTTGCCCTGATGCTCAACGAGCTTCGCATGAAGCGTTTCAAGCGCGTGGTGCAAACCATCTCCTACATGCCCTACTTCCTGTCCTCCGTGGTGGTGGTGGGCCTGATGCGGGATATGCTCAACGTGCAGACCGGCGTGGTCAACCAGGTGCTGATCAAGCTGGGCATCATTGACCAGGGGATTTCCTTCTTCACCCGTCCGGAATGGTTCCGGCCCCTGTATATTATTTCCGCGCTGTGGCAAGGCATGGGCTACAACTCCATTATTTATCTAGGCGCCATGTCCAACATCAATACGGAGCTGTACGAGTCCGCGGATATGGATGGCGCGAGCCGCCTGCAAAAGATCTGGCACATCACCCTGCCCGGCATCAAGACCACCATCGTTATTCTGCTGATTATGGCCACCGGCGGCATCCTGAGCAACGACTACCAGAAGATTTTGCTGATGTATTCCTCTCGGATCTATTCCACCGCCGACGTTATCTCCACCTACATTTACCGTCAGGGCATTGAGGTGGGCGGCCTGTCCGGATTCAGCTACTCCACCGCGGTGGGCTTGATCTCCAACGTTGTTTCGCTGATCTTCCTGCTTGGCACCAATGCGGTGGTCAAGCGCATTGACGAAAGCAACGCGCTGCTTTGATAAGGGGGGATACATTATGACGCATACCATGAAAGGGACGGCCAGGCGTCACCGCCGCACCACGACCTTTGACCGGGTAAACATCATCATCCTGGTCATTCTTTCCCTCTTGTTCCTGTATCCCATTGTGGTAACGATTTCCACCTCCATCAGCGACCCCAGCGTGATGCTGTCCAGCACGGTATATCTGCTGCCCTACGGCTTCTCCCTGGAGGCATACAAAACGCTGCTGGAGCGTTCCAACATTCTGCAATATTACCTGAACACGATTCTGTACGCCTTTGGTGGCACGGCCATTCACCTGTTCTGTACCTCCCTGATGGCGTACCCGCTAACCTTCCGGGACTTCCGCGGCAAAAAGACCATCACCGTGCTGCTGACCATCACCATGTTCTTCAGCGGCGGCCTGGTGCCCAGCTACATCAACATCCTGAATCTGGGTCTGCGGGATACCTACTGGGCCATTGTGCTCCCCGGGGCGATTTCGGCCTATGAAGTGTTCGTGTTCCGCACCTTCTTTTCTGAAATCCCCTCTTCCCTGGCGGAAAGCGCCTATATCGACGGCGCGGGGCACTTCCGGACCATGTTCTCCATTATTCTGCCCCTGTCCAAGGCGCTGCTGGCCACCTTTGCGCTGTTTGCCATCGTGCGCTACTGGAACGACTACATGTCCGCGCTGCTGTACCTGGATTCTTCCAGCAAGCATCCCATTCAGCTGTTCCTGCGCAAGATCCTGAACACCATGCGCATGGACGACATCAAGGACTACGCCATGCTCCAGGAGCTGAACAAGATCAATTCCCGCACGGTGCAAAACGCGGCCATCGTAATCACCATTGTCCCGATCCTGTGCGTATATCCCTTCCTGCAAAAGTACTTCGCCCAGGGCGTGCTGGTGGGCTCCATCAAGGGCTAAGATGGTGTTAAGCAACGGATGTGACAGGTGAACGGCCTGTTGCAAATAAAAAATCTTTAAGGAGGAAAAACCATGCGTAAATTAGTTTCCATTCTCCTGGCGGCTATGATGCTGCTCAGCACAGTTCCTGCGCTGGCAGATACCCTGCTGCCCTACAACGATGAGGAAGAGATCATCTATCATGGTCTGGCTTCCGACCTGGGCATGGAGGATAACGAGTCCTCCATCGTGATGCAGGCCTACCGCGATGCCACCGGCCGCAGCGTGAAGATCGAGTGGGAGCTGCTGGGCTGGGGTGACTGGCTGGATAAGCTGAACGTGCTGTGCAGCTCCGGCAACATCCCGGACATCCTGTGGGTGACCCCCGTGCAGGACTACATCTATGACTACGCCGAGACCGGCATTTTCCTGAACCTGCGCGACTATGCCGACTATATGCCCAACTGGATGGCCGTGAACGAGAGCAAGGCTTCCTTCTCCTCCCTGTGGGGCAAGAACCAGGAGATCTACGCCGTGACCGACGTGGACGAGTACGACCTGGACGAGGAATCCTTCTTTGTGAACACCACCGCGCTGGCTGAGCTGAACGCCGAAGTGCCCACCACCTGGGCCGAGGCCATTGCGCTCATGGAGCAGTACAAGGCCCTGCATCCCAACTCCACCCCCTTCTTCACCCACATGAAGAGCGTGGATCAGGCCATCATGTACTCCCTGAACGGCCGCACCGGCATGTTCTACAACACCGCCACCAGCTCCTGGGACTACGCGCCCCTGGCCGAGGATCAGAGCCACTACAAGCAGGTTGTGGAACTCATGCGCGAAATGTATGAGAAGGGCCTCATCAGCCCCGAGTACGACATCCTCACCGAGGAGCAGATCAACCAGATCTACATCTCCGGCGAATGGCTCTTCTGCTGGGGTACCGCGCAGTGCCCGGCCAACGCCTTCAATGGCAACTTCAGCTCCGTGCCCTACACCTACGAGCACATGGTACCCCCGGTGCTGAACGAGGGTGACACCCCCTACAACTTCGTGAACTTCCGTTCCGACGTTCCCGGCGACTATGGCTACCTGATCAATGCCAACGTGGAAAAGCCTGAGCTGCTGTGCAGCCTGCTGGACTACATGATCTCCGCCGATGCTTCCCGCCTGTTCAACTGGGGCATCGAAGGCGTGACCTACGACATCAATGCCGAAACCGGCAAGCCTGAGTACATCGGTGAATACGCCACCAGCGCAGAAGCCCGCAAGGAAGCCGGCATCTACAACTTCAACGACCTGCGGTTCATCATGTACAAGGATCGTTATTCCGACATCGCCCGTCTTGACCCCTCCATCATGGCCAAGTACCGCGACCTGAACAACGCCTTCCGTGAGGGCAAGATGAACGCCTGGATCCCCGAGTACAACACGCCCGTGCTGGACAGCGCCGCCAAGGAGACGGTGTCCATCAACCTGTCCCCCATCAGCACCTATGTGTCTGAGCAGGTGCCGCTGTTCGTGGTGGGTGAGCGCGACATGTCCGAGTGGGATGCCTTCCTGGAGGAGATCCGCAGCATGGGCAACATCGATGCTGTGATCGAGGTTTACAACGCCGGCCAGCAGGTGCCGTCCTCCGATACCCGCAACTGGATGGAGTTCTAATCCCTGACTTTTCCCGGCGGACGCTGCTTTCTGGCGGCGTCCGCCCTTTTTTGTGGGCCGCGGAGGAGAATGCCTCCGCGGCGCAGAAAGCTATTCCTAACATGGCGCACCCTTCGCGCCCAGAAAACGGAACAACGCAAGCGCCGCTTGCAAGGAGGAAATTGCATGCTACCAAAGTACTATGAAGATCCTTCAACCCTGCATGTGGGAACCATGCCCCTGCGGGCGGACTACTGTCCCCAGGGCGCGTGCCGCCTGTCCCTGAACGGCACGTGGGATTTCCGCTATTTTACCCGGGCGGAGGACGTGCCGGAGGATATTGCCGCCCAGCGCTGGCAAAGCGCGGCCACCATCCCGGTCCCCTCCGTGTGGCAGGCCCACGGCTACGATGCCTATTTTTATTCCGATGAGCGCTACCCCTTCCCCTACGATCCGCCCTATATGCCCCGGGAAAATCCCTGCGGCGTGTATCAGCGGGAGTTTTCCTGGCCCCAGGGGGAGGCAAAATGCTACCTGAACTTTGACGGCGTGGACTCCTGCTTTTTCGTGTGGGTCAATGGTCACCTGGCGGGTTACAGCCAGGTGTCGCACAGCAATAGCGAGTTTGACATTACCGCCCTGGTCACCCCCGGGGTCAACGTGCTGACGGTGGCGGTGCTCAAGTGGTGTGACGGCACCTACCTGGAGGATCAGGACAAGATCCGCGCCAGCGGTATTTTCCGGGACGTTTACCTGCTGCGCCGTCCCCGGGAGCATGTGTGGGATGTGCAGCTGCGCGGGGACGCCTCCGGAGAAATCCACTGCCGGTGGGACTGGGTAGGTACGCCGCAGGAAGTGGAGCTGGAGCTGGACGACCCGGAGGGAAAACCCCTGCTGCGCCAGCGCGTTCAGGATACCCAGGCCATCCTGCGGGTGGATGCGCCCCTGCTGTGGACGGCGGAAACGCCCTATCTCTACACCCTGCGCCTGCGTGCCGCCGGAGAAACCATTGCTCAGCGAGTGGGCCTGCGCACCATTGAGATTCGCGACGGTCTGGTGCTGCTCAATGGTCAGCGGGTATTCATGCACGGCGTCAACCGCCACGACAGCGACCCGCAAACGGGTTATGCCGTGTCCCGGGAGCACATTTTGCGGGATATGCGCCTGATGAAGGAGCACAACATCAACGCCATCCGCACCAGTCACTACCCCAACGCGCCGTGCTTCTATGAGCTGGCGGACGAATATGGCTTCTACGTTATCGGCGAAGCGGACCTGGAGTCCCACGGCACGCGGGCCCTGTACGGAGAAAAGGGCAGCATGTCCCTGCTCATGCGGGACCCGGACTACCGGGAAGCGGTGCTGGACCGGGTGCAGCGCGGGGTGATCCCCCACGCCAATCACGCCTGCGTACTGCTGTGGTCCATGGGTAATGAATCCGGCTATGGGGAGAACATCGAGGAAGCCCTGCGCTGGACTCGCGCCTACGACCCCACCCGGCTGACCCACTACGAGAGCTATGTCTTTTGCCCGGAGGATTACACCCCGGAGGATGGGCTTATGGACGTATACAGCCGCATGTACCCGCCCATTGAACAGATCGATGCCTACTTCGACCGGGAGCACGCGGATGCGGAAACCCTGGCCTTGGCCCTGCGCCCGGGCAAAAGCGACAGCCGCAAGCCTTATGTACTGTGCGAATATTGCCATGCCATGGGCAATGGTCCGGGGGACCTGGAGGATTACGAACGCTGCTTCCACCGGCATCCGGAAATCTTCGGCGCCTTTGTCTGGGAGTGGTGCGACCATGCGGTGTACGCGGGCCGCACATCCGCCGGTGAACCCAAGTACCTGTACGGAGGGGATTTCGGCGAGGTTTTCAGCGACGGCAATTTTTGCATGGACGGCCTGGTACTCCCCGACCGGCGGATAAGCACCAGCCTGGAGGAGCTGGGCAACGTGCTCCGGCCCATTCGTGCCTGCGGCATGGCGCCGGACGGCCAGGGCGTGCTGCTGCAAAGTCAGCTGGACTTTACCGACGCCGGGGAACGCTATCAGCTGCGCTGGGAGCTGGCCCGGGATGGCGTAACCGTGGCCCAGGGGGAAACCGCCCTGCCGCCCATGCCTCCCCGGGAAACGGTAACGGTGTCCCTGCCGCTGCCGGAATGTGACGGGGGCAACCTGGCCCTGCGGCTATGCTATGTGCAGCGAAATGCCGGATGTCTGACCCAGGCCGGCCGGATTGCCGGCTTTGACCAACTCATTCTTTCCTCCCAGCCCCGGAAGCTCCCCCCGTTGCAGGGCGGCATCTGCCAGGTGCGGGAGAGCCAAGATAGCATCCTGGTGGAAGGGGAGAACTTCCGCTACCGCTTTGACAAGGCCACCGGGGCATTTTCCTCCATGGTGTATGGAGAAGAGGAAATGCTGGCCCGGCCCATGGATTACCATGTGTGGCGCGCCCCCACGGACAACGACCGCCGCATCCGCGTGAAATGGCAGGAAGCGGGCTATGACCGCTGCCTGACCCGCACCTACACCTGCCAGTGCACGCAGCAGGATGGCGTCGTCTCCATCGCCTGCACCCTGTCCCTGACCCCCTGCTACCTGCAACGCACCGCAACGGTGGACACCCTGTGGCGCATTGGGCGCGACGGCGCGGTGGACGTGCGCATGGACGTAACCCGTGGAGCGGAGCTCCCCTATCTGCCCCGCTTTGGCCTGCGGATGTTCCTTCCCGAGTGCTTCACCCAGACCACCTACCTGGGCTATGGTCCTGGGGAAAGCTATGTGGATCGCCGGCAAAGCTGCTGGAAAGCCCGCTTCAGCTGTCCGGTGGACCATCTGGCCGGTCCGTACCTCAAGCCCCAGGAAAGCGGCAGCCGCTATGGCTGTGACTGGGCCGCCCTTTCCCGGGAGGATGGTCTCACCATGCTGGCCCAAAGCGAAACGCCCTTCTCCTTTAACGCCTCCCCCTACACCGAGGAGCAGCTCACCGCCACCACCCACGCGGACGCCCTGGTGCCCTGCGGCTGCACCGTGTTCTGTGTGGACTACAAGCAGAGCGGCATTGGCTCCAACAGCTGCGGGCCTGCCCTGCAGGAGAAATACCAGCTCAAGGAAACAAGCTTCCGCTTCGCTTTCAGGCTGCGGTTTACACACACGTTAGAGGCATAAGGTTTTTTCAGACGCGCGCCGTCGCTCCCGTCCCCCAGGGCGGAGGGAGCGGCGGCGTTGCCCGTTTTTGCGGGTACAGGGTTGGCATTTGCGTCGTCCCCGCGGGCATGCTATGATGATTGCGAAGAATTTCTACAACAAGGCCGCACAGCCGCAAAGGAGCGCACCATGCAACATTTTGCCACCCCTTCATGCACCCCCGCCGCCATCCTCCTGGTGGAGGACGATGCACCCCTGCGCCAGGGGCTCACCGAGCTTCTGACCCGGGAGGGATACACGGTCATGGCGGCTGCCTGCGCGCGGGAAGCCCGGGAGAAGCTGGACGGCAGCATTCGGCTCATTGTGCTGGACATCACCATGCCGGACGGGGACGGCGTGGCGCTGTGCCGCGCTTGGCGCGGGGAAGGCATCGCCACCCCCATCCTGTTTCTCACCGCCAAGGATGAGGAATGGGACGTGGTGCGCGGACTGGACGCAGGCGGCAACGATTATGTGACCAAGCCTTTCCGGATGATGGAGCTGCTCAGCCGCATCCGAGCGCTGCTGCGCACGAGCTATACCGGCATGCAGAACACGTTCAGCCGGGGCGGCATCCAGGTGGACAGGGAACACATGCAGGTGCGCAAGGACGGGGTGCTCCTTTCCCTGACGCTCACCGAGTACCGCATATTGCTCACATTGGTGCAGCATCAGGGCATTGTCTCCCGCGGCGCGCTGCTGGAAGCCCTGTGGGACGTGGACAGCCGGTTCATCGACGACAATACCCTCTCGGTGCACATCAGCCGCCTGCGGGAAAAAATCGGTGCGCAGCACATCCGAACCATGCGGGGGGTGGGTTATCAATGGATGGACTGATCTATGTGACGCTGGCGCTGGGTCTGGCGCTGGCCGCGGTGCTGGGGATGTACTTTGGGCGGCAGTTTCGCCTGCGTCGCCTGGCTGAGCAGATGGAGTGCTTTCTGGTCAGTGACGGGAAGCCTCTGCCTTTCTCCGTGCGGGAAAACAGCCTGGCACCCCTGCACAACGCGACTGCCGAGCTGGAGAACCAGGTGCTGATGGCCCGGGAGCAGCGCCAGCAGGAGCGCCAGGCCACCCGCAACCTCACCGCCGATATTTCCCACCAGCTGAAAACGCCCCTGGCCTCCCTGCGCCTGTTCTGCGAGCTGGACGCGGGGCCACACCTGGCCCAGCAGCTGGCGCAGATGGACCGCATGGAGCAGCTGATTCAATCCCTGCTGGTGCTGGAGCGCATGTGCGCGGGAGGATATGCCTTCACCTTCGCTCCCCACAGCGCGGCGGAGCTGGCGCGGGAGGCCTGGAGCACCCTGTCCACCGTTTATCCGGAAAAGTCCCTGACCCTGACGGGGGACGCCATCATACGCTGCGACGGCAAGTAGCTCACGGAAGCCTTTGCAAACCTGCTGAAAAACGCCTGCGAGCACACGCCCGCTGACGGCAAAATTGTCCTGCAAATGGAGGCAACGGAAACGGCCTTTTTCTGTAACCTATGGGACAACGGCGGCGGCGTGGCTCCCCAGGAATTGCCCCGCCTCTTTGATCGCTTTTACCGGGCGCAGAGCCGGGAAAGCAAGGGTGCGGGCATCGGCCTGGCCATTGTGCAGGAGATTGTCCGGCGGCACCACGGGAGCATCTATGCCAGCAATATTCCCGGCGGACTGTGCATGCACATGACCCTGCCCCGGCTGAACCTTACGGAATCGTAAGATAAAAGTCACCGGCACGTAAGGTAGAGCTGGTATGCTAGCCTTGCAAGGAGGTGCGTATTCCCATGGAAATTTTGCGTTGCGAAGCCCTCAGCAAGGTATACCGCTCCGGCGAAAGCAAGGTGATTGCCCTGGACCAGGTGTCCCTGTCCCTGGCGCAGGGGAGCTTTACGGCCATCACCGGCCCCAGCGGGTCGGGAAAGTCCACGCTGCTGCACCTGCTCTCCGGCCTGGATCACCCCAGCGGCGGCCGGGTGATCTATCAGGAGGCGGATCTGTACAAGTACCGGGACAATCAGCTGTCCGTGCTGCGCCGCCGCCGCTTCGGCTTTGTGTTCCAGAGCTACAACCTGGTACGGGAGCTCACCGGCTGGGAGAACATCCTGCTCCCCGTAATGCTGGATGGACGGCGGGTGGACGAAGCCTACCTGAACCGCATCATTGACCTGCTGGGCATCCGGGACCGGCTCTCCCATTTGCCCGGCGCCATGAGCGGCGGCCAGCAGCAGCGGATTGCCATTGCCCGGGCGCTGGCCAACAAGCCCGCTATCCTGTTTGCGGATGAGCCCACCGGCAACCTGGACGGCAAAAGCGGCCGGGAGGTGCTGACGCTCCTGCGCCAGGTAAACCACGAACTGGGCATCACCCTGGTGCTGGTTACCCACGACCTGAACGTGGCGGAACAGGCGGAGCGCATCATTCAGCTGGAGGACGGCCGGATCGCCCGGGACAGCGAGGTGATGGACCGGTGAAGCGTCTTACCATCAACCGGGTGGCCCGTGCCAACCTGAAGTTTCACCGAAAGGCCTATATCAGCCTGCTGACGGGCATTTTTCTGGCGGTCTATCTGGTCAGCGCCACCGGAATGTGTCTATGGGGCATGTTCCAGGCCCGGGAGGCGCAAATGGCCCGGCAGGTGGGCTGGCTGGACGCCATCCTGCCGGACAGTCCCCAGGTGTCCGACGATCAGCTGCGGGACAGCGGCCTGTTTGAGCTGATTGGCCACGTGTACGTCACCGCATCGGTGCAGGGCGGTGACGTGTTTGCAGGCTACTATGACGACACCGCGGCGGACCTGCTGAACCGCAGCTGCGTGGCGGGCCGTCTGCCCCAGGCAGCAGGCGAAATCGCCGCCGAGCAAAGCGCCCTGGACAAGCTGGGATGGACGGACGCCGCCCTGGGCGACACCATCACCTGGACCATGGAGCCTGTGGACGGTACGCCCGAGGAGCGCACCTTCACCCTGGTGGGTCTGCTGAACGAGCAAAGCATCTACCTGAACCGGGGCTTTCTTCAGCGGGTGGGTTCGGTCACGGTGACCATGCCGGCCGTGCTTACTTCCCCGGCGGAACCAGTCTATGCCCAGGGGCGTCTGGCCGTCCACCGGGTCATGACCACCCCGCCCCTGGTAACCCTGACCCAAATCCAGAACTACGGCGGCGGGGTATTCTCCGCCTGCTGTTCCGTCAGCCGGGTCAGCGGCGAATGCAGCTATTTTGACAACCGGGAATATGAAAGCATCTATCAGCTCCAGCAGGCGCTCCTATGGGGATCGCTGGGAGCCGCGCTGCTGCTGGCCGCCTGCGTGGGCATCGCCTCCGCCATGGAAAGCATGCTGGCCCAGAAAACCGAGGACATCGGCATGTTGCGGGCCGTGGGCGCCACCCGCCGGCAAATACGGCGCCTCTTTGGCCGGGAAGCCTGGCTGCTGGCGTGGATGGCGCTGCCCGTGGGCGCCGCGATGGGATGCTTGACCTGCTGGCTGCTGTCCCGGCTAATGCCGGAGCAGATGCTCTTCCGCCCCACCCCGTGGCTGCTGCTGCCGGTGCTGGCGGTTTCCTTCCTGTGCGTGCTGCTGTCTGCGGCGCTTCCCCTGCGCCGAGCTTCCCGGCAGCTGCCCATGGGCGTATTGCGGGACACGGTCACCCTGCGCCGGATCATGCACATCCGCAGCACCAAGTCTTTCCACCCCGCGCGGCTCATCGCGGGCCGTCAGCTGCGCCTGCATCCCCTGCGCCAGGCAGGGAGCACTTGCATGGTGACGCTGATGCTGCTGTGCGCCACGCTGCTGGGCGTAACGCTCTATTCCCTGTATCAGCATGCGCCCCAGCCCCAGGAAGCCTTCATGCTGCAGCAGTCCAACACCAGCACAACGGTTGAAGCGGATGCCTTTTCCTATCTCCTGGACGAGCACCGCCTGACCGCCGGAGATCTGGCGCAAATTCGGACCCTTCCCCTGGTGAGCAAGTTGAAAACCGCCACGTCGGTCAGGGTAAACCTGCTGCTCCCCAAGGGTCTTCCCCATTATTTGCAAACGCCCAGCATTCCCATCTACAATGAAAACGGCGAAATCGGCGTATTCAGCATCTATTTTACCCAGCAGGACACCCGCTACATCCTGCTGGACGAGGGGCTGACTGCCGATGCCTTGGAAAATGAAGGGTATTATGATCCGCAGATGCAGCAGCTTTCCCTGCAAATGCATGCGCTCCAGCAGGCCAGCGGCATCAGCGATCCCATGACGCCTGTGACCTTGCTGGTTCTCTCCCTGGAGGCAGGGGAGCTGGACAAAAATGTAACGGAGGGCAAGATAGACCTGGAGGCGTTGGATGCGGGCCGTGAGGTGCTGGTATACGCGCCTAACTTTTGTATCAAGCTTCACAATGACGGGTATGGCGCCATGAGCACCCAGGAGTATTTTGATGATGAGCTGGACCCGGCACAGTGGGACCTTATCCTCCAAAATGATTACTTCTATGCGGGGCAGACGCTTCCGCTTTTACAGGTCAGCGGGCAATTACCGGATGATTTTCGCTACCTGTCCAGCGATGAAGCGCAGCTTCAGGCATTTTATGCGGCCATGGACAAGGTATCCGTCGCACCCCAGGTGGGTGCGGTATTGAAAGGCGATTTTTCCTTTCCCGGTATTTATGGCGGCGGTATCTCCTTGATTACCACAAAGAAGGGATTGCAGTCCCTGGGGCTGCAAACCAGCGGCGTGGACAGCGCGGCCATTTACCTCGGCGGTGATCCGGACCCTGGAACCGAGGCAAGCCTGGAAGCCAGCCTGGAGCGCATCGGCCTGCGCCGGGACATGACCCTTTTCAACAACCTGAAAAGCGCCCGGGACACAAAGGCAAACTTGATTCGGATGGGGCTGCTTTTCACGGGCATGCTGACGCTGTTCTTTGCGGTGGCCGCCGCCATGCAGGTCTCCGGGGCATCCAGGCGCATTCAGGCGGATCAGCGGATGATCGGCACCCTGCGTGCCGCCGGTGCGGATGAACGTACGCTCATGGGCTGCTACCGCCTGCCGGTATTTCTTTCCGCCGGCTGCGGGATGCTGCTGGCTGCGGCCATTACGGCGGCGCTATTGCTTGGAGGGACCATACCGCTTCCCTTTGCGTATCTGGCGCTGGCGCTTCCCGCCATGCTGGTGCTGGCAGCGCTGAACGTCCTGTGCGCCCTGGCAGGCATCCGTGCAAGGCTGCGGCAAATCATGAACCGAAGCGTTGTGGACAACATACGGGAGTTGTAATTTCATGAATAGACGGTTTTTCTTTGCGGTGCTGCTGACCGCTGTGTTTCTTGTACCCTTTTTCCCCCTGGCACCGGCTCGGGCGGACGCGGCCTTCGCCGTGGATGAGCGCCGGGTGCTTACGGGCATGGAACGCTCCTGGCTCCAGGGGTATACCCCCGAAATTTCACATGGCAGGCTGACCCTGGTGCTGCCCATCATCTCCCCGGTGGCAGAAGGCGCCATCCATGGGGAAGTTCTGCTGGATGACGAGCGTCTTTCCCCCTTCCCGCTTCAGGACATGACCGCCACTGCCCGGCGGCCAGCAAATGGCGTTTGGGCCCTGCGCTTTTCCCTGGACCTGCACGATGACCGGCGGAACGGCGACTATCCCGCCACCCTGCGCATCATGGGCACGGACGCTCAGGGGCATCCGTTACAGATCGATATCCCCTATATGTTTCGCATCCGTGACGGCCAGCCCAACACGGAGGCCCTGCGCATGGAGCTCACGGAGGTGCAGGCTTCCTTCCGTGTGGGGGAGGACGGTTGCGTCACCGCCACCCTGACCAACCCTTGCCTGAGCGTGACCTATGAGCAGGTTTCCCTGCGCATCACCGACGGGAGCGGTGACATTCTTCCCCAGCATGGAGGCACGCTGTACTGGGAGGCCCTTGCTCCCGGGCAGAGCGTCCAGGTTTCCTTTTCCATGACCGTGTTGTCCACGGCCACCCCCTCCCCCCATGTGCTGGACTTTTCGCTGGACTGGACGGCGATGGGGCAGCACGTCTCTCAGTCGGAAAGCTACACCTTGCCTGTATCCCAGAACATCCGGCTGGAACCCGGCGGGCTGAAGATGCCCACCAGCGTTCTTGCCGGCGACAGCGTTACCCTGTCCCTTCCGCTGATGAACATGGGGACAGGCGACGTGACGCAGGTGTTGGCCACGCTGACGCTCCCGGGAATTACGGAAAAGCAGAGCGTGCTGGTGGGCAGCATTGCTCCCGGCGAAACAAAAACGGCGCAGCTGACCCTTTCCACCGGCAAGGAACTTGCGGGAGATTTCTCCGGAACCCTGGCCGTGACCTGCGCAGACAGCGGCGGCAACGCCTCGGAATTCACACTCCCCGTGGCGCTGACGGTCGAGGTACCGCCGGTATACGCCGATACAGGCTCCACCGGCCCCAAAGAGGCGCCATCTGTCCTTCCCTATCTGCTGGGCGGCGGATGCGTCCTGCTGCTCCTATTGCTGGTAGTCCAAGGAGCCCTGTACCGCAGAAGAATTCACCGCATGGAAGAGGACAGGCTGTAGCCCCCCTACTGCTGCACTTACATGAAAACAGCCGGAGAGCACGTGGCTTCTCCGGCTGCTTTGTTTGTATAGGTTCCAGGCGCCTTACCTGGCAGAAGCGTCGCCCGTTTTCTTGTCCCAGAAGGGACGGAAGCACTCCGGGCGGTGGAAGTCCGGCGCGGGGGCCTGAATGGGTGCCCAGCAGGCGTAATGCTCCCGGTCAGGTATTTCGCTGCACTTGTAGAAGTTTCCCCGCATGGCCGCAAGGTCCGGCAGATCATCCGTCCCATAGAGCGTCTGTAAAAAACGCAGGGGCACGCAGATCCGCACTCCCCAGCCTGTTTCATGCTCGAAAGCTTCCGCTTTGGGAAACGGTACGCCGGGAAAATCCGACGCGGTGAGAAACACGCGGTCTGCACGTCCCGTTCCCCGCTGCATGAGCATGGCCCCCGCACGGTTCACCTCAAAGTTCACATATTCCTCCGAGCGCTGGGGATAGCAGGCCAGGAAGGCTTCCAGGCAGCTATCAGTATAAACGGGCTCGTTATCATGCAGGTAGCGGGGCTTGTCACGGTTATCCTCCTGGCACCATAAAAGCAGGTGCAGGGATTCGCCGTCCAGGCCGCACTGGGCCCAGGCCGCAGGGCGGTACGTTCCTCCCCAGGGATAGCAGGCAATGGGCAACACGGCAGTTTTTGCGTTTGTTTCCAGGGTTGGTTGCACAGGGGCACGCTCCTCTCTTTTGCTTTGAACATTTTCATGAAAAAGCGGCCGCGGTCTGTCATCCGCGGCCGTACGTATGCACCTTAATAGGTAAAGACGGTAATCACGCCGCCCATGTTGTCCAGGGAAGAATCATAATTGGCCGTTTTCCCGGTGAGCTCCAGGGTAATGGGATCGGCGTCACCCACGTTCTGCCGGTAGATCTCATACCGGAGCACGCCATCTTCAAACACGGCAATGTGCGGATGCTCCATCAGGTATTCAATGTATTCCTCCAGGCACAGGTCCAGGGTATGCATGGCGGCGGCATTGCCCTTGCCCACATAGCGGTAAACATTCATTTCCGTGCTGATGCCGGTTTTATAGCTCTTGTCCGCTGTATACGGCAGCGGGAAGTCCGTGAGCGGGAAGCGGAAGATCAGCCCGTAACGCCAGCTGTTCTCCGCCAGCCACACACCCTGGGCGCTGGTGGAAAATGCCTGATCGTTCACGCTGGCGTCCCCGCTCTTGTAAATACGCAGGCGCACGCTCAGCCCGGTCTGATATTCGCTGGTGCCGGGATAGTTCACGTCTTTCTTGGCCCGTTCGATAAGCGCATCCCCGGAATAGCGGCTGGCGTACTGATCCATGGCGTTCTGGAACAGCGCGGTTTGATCCTCCATGGAGCGGTAGCCTTCCAGAATGGTATAGTCCGTCAGGCCCACGGCCTTGGCATCCGTAAGGGCCTCGTTCAGCGCATCAATGGCCACGGGGAACAGCCGGGTAGCACTGCCCGGAAGCCCATAAACCAGGTTGTTCCAACCCACGTAGCTGGCAATGCTCACCAGCTCCGCCTCGGAAAAATCCTTCGGGCGGGAATGCCATTGGTTAACCAGCAGCATGCCGCCGTTCATGACATCAGCGCGGCTGACCGTGGCCGTATAGGCATTCTCCAGGGGATAGCTGGTCAGGTCCACCACGTCCCAGCCTTCCTGCTTCTGCTCGGGCCAGGCCAGGTTGGCACCGCTCTGGCTGGCAGCCTCAAACTCGGCCAGGGCTACGGCATATTCCTCGGCCTTTTGGTTATTGATCTCCTCGGCCTCCTCCTGGCGAGCCTTTAACAGATTCGCCCGGTAGCCAATAATCGCATTGCCCAGCAGCAGGGCCGCCACCGCCACCACCGCCAGCACGATCGTCACGCGAAGCATGACCTTGATTGGGTCGCGTTTTTTTTCTTTGCTCATGCGCTCACACCTTTACCCTTCCGTTTTCGCGGCTTGTCCGTCGTAGAAAAAACGGCGGAAAACGGTTTTTTCCTGCCGGGGAACCGCAAAAAGGCGAATCTAGTTCCCTGCCATTTCTTCTATTCTCCATCCCTTTTCCTATTCCTGCTTTTGGTAAGCGGATGGTTTTGTATCTTTCCGGGCAAACTGGGACAGAAAGCAAGGAAAGGAGCCAAGCATCCATGAAACGCACACTGCGACTCACCCTCACCTGCGCCCTGGCGGCTGTCATGTGCGCCTGTACCGCCACGGCGGAAAACCTCACGGGCGAAGCCGAGGGCTATGGCGGTCCACTGAAGGTGGCCGTAACCGTAGAGGAAGGCAAAATTACCCAGGTCCGTGTTACGGAACACAAGGAGACCGAGGGCGTAGGCACCAAGGCCATTGATACCCTACCCGACGCCATCGTGCAGGCCAACAGCACCCAGGTGGACGTGGTGGCAGGCGCCACCTATACCAGCAAAGCCATTCTGGCGGCCGTGGACAACGCCCTGGGCGTATCGCCCTCCGCCTCCCCCGCCGGAAGCCAAGCCCCGGCCCAGACCTCTGCAACCAATCTGCGCACCGGCGTGGGCATGAGCGCCACGGGGCGGGTAGGCCCCGGAACGGACGACGCCGGCAACCCAGTGTACTCCTTCAACGTGGTATTCTGCAGCGCCGCCTTTGAGGAGGACGGCCGCATCGCCCAGGTGATGTTCGATCAGCTGGAGGTGGCCACGCCCAACTATGACGGCAGCTCCATGCCCCACTTCAGCGGCTTCCCCGGTCAGGGCGGCTACGCCCTGTGGGACGATGCCCAGGGCAAGACCAACGGCACCACCGAGGACACCGAAGAAAACTTCCTGGCGGAAGTCTCCGCCTGGACCACCAAGCGGGAACGTGGCAACGACTATAAGCTGAACACCGCCACCTGGAGCCAGGAAATGGACACCTTCCAGCAGCTCTTTGTGGGCAAAACCGTGGATGAAGTGGACGCCTGGTTTGAAAAATACTGTTCCGACGTCAACGGCCGCCCCCTCACTGCCGAAAGTGCCCAAGAGGGTGACCAGGAGAAGTATGCCGCCCTCACCGACGAAGAAAAGCAGCAGCTAGCGGACGTGACCTCCTCGGCCACCATGTCCCTGAAGGACAACCACGGCGACCTGCTGGCCGCCCTGCGCAAGGCCTGGGAAATGGCGCAGAAGTAACCCCGCAAAAGCAGAGGCTCCGCTTCTTTGGGCATGAAGCCCATGGCGTCCGGCGCCTGGGGTAAACCAAATCATGGAAACGGGCCCCGCTGTATCTGACAGCAGGGCCCGTTTCAGCGTGTCGAAAAAGTGGCAAACGCCACTTTTTCGAGAAAGCAAATTCGGTCAACCAGAGGTCGCCCGAATTTGTAAGGAATTGATTTTGCAAGCAAAATCAACAACCCGCCCCGTCGGCAAAGCCGCCAAATACGAATAAAAGTCAGAGGGGCTGCGGCCCCTCCGACACCTTCCAAAGGTTTTTTGACAGTCTGAGGCCCCGCTGTATCTGACAGCAGGGCCCGTTCTTCCACCCTTTTCAAAAGCAAAAGGGATTTTTTATATTTTCAGCGCCGAATAGAGCCGTCCCCACGCGATACATCGCCTTTGCATGGATACGGTCATGCCAAAGAAAGCGGCGCAGCATTTTTCGCAGTGACCAGTATTCGCCATAGCTTCCTTCCCGCGCAGGCATGGCAAGGAAGCCCGGCTTTTGCTCCAAGGCCGCAAAGCCCCTTTGGCGGCAGGACCAGATGGTTCCCTCATGGTCCGCATCCACGCCAATCTCGCCAAAGTAATAGTCATTGACATTCCGAGTATGCAGGTACATTTCCTCCGCCGAGCGCGGAACTTGTCCGTAGAAGGTTTTGCGTTCAGGTGCGACGCTCCTGTTTTTATCCGGGATAGACGCATAAAGATCATGGAAATCGGCCGCTGACTTCAAGGCAAGGGTCTTGAGATCCGTATATGCCTCCATGGAAAGCGGTGCTCTTTCCCCATCAAACAGCACCTCGGAATCGGCATCACATACCTGCAGCGCGCACGGAGCATCCTGCACAATCGCCAAGGTGATTTCACAGGGGGCGGTTGTTCCCGCCCATCGCAAATAGGAAGCAATTTCCGCAGGCATCTTTGCCATGGCCATTGCCAAATTTTCCCCTCTTGTATAGGCCCCGGGAAAATCAGCCGCGTAAAGCAGCGTATCATCCCCGTTGTGTTCCCATATGCATGCAACTTGCATGTTCTCTTCTCCTCCTGCATTTTCCCCGAGATTCCCCATGCGTCTAGTCTTTTCATGGCATGATCCGCTCTGGTTTATGGCTTGGAAAGCAGCACGACGGTTTCCGACATATCCGTTTTATCCCAACTCAAAGCGGTGCGTTCCGCGCCCTGAATATAGACGGGAAAGCGGAATTCGATGCGCTTGATGATGCGGCCGTCGCTCTGGCGCTCCGGGAAAATCTCCACGCGCTCGATGAAGCTGTTCATGAAGGTCTTTTTCTCCAGATCGGTGAACTGGCCATAGAGCTTGTCGAAGTAGAGCAGGAACTGGTAGACGTTGTCGGTGGAAATCCGGTGCTGGCGGATGTTCTCCATGCGGGTCTGCACCTCGGCCATGCTGACCTCGATGGCGGCAATCTGGTCATAGAGCTTGTCCTGCCGCTCCTGCAGGTCCTGGGCCTTGCGGGTGTAGTGCGGGTCGTCGTAGTCCAGCGCGTCGATCTGTTCGCCCAGCCTGTCTTTGGTGCCCGTGAGCTGTCGGAGCTGCTTGCGCAGGGATTCCATTTCCGCGTCCAGCTCCTGGGTGTCCAGCTTGCCGCCGATTTTCTGGCGGATGCCTTCCTCAAAGGCGGGGGTGTTGACCAGCTTGTGAATGATTTCCTCCACAGCGCCGTCGATGAGCTCCTCGCCCCATTGGCGGTGGTAGTCGCAGCGCTTGCCGTCCACGTGCAGGCGGTGCTTGCAGGCGTAGTAGAAGTAGTCCTTGTAATAGGTGCCGTCGCTCTTTTTCTTGCGGTTCACGTTGCCGTACATGCCACCGCCGCAGATGGGGCACTTGACCAGCCCAGAAAGGACGTGCTCGTGGTCCAGGCTGTGCGTCTTGATCTGGCGCTTGTTGGTCTGCTGGCGCTGTTTTTGGGCCAGCTGCCAGTCGGCTTCGGAGATGATGGGTTCGTGGATGCCGTCGTAGAGCATGTAGTCCTTTTGTTTGACGATGTGGTACTGGTTGCGGGTGCCAGGCACCTTTTCATTGCGCCTGCGCCCGTAGGCCAGCTTGCCGCAGTATACGGGGTTGTCCAGCACGCCGACGAGGAAGGAGCCCGTGAACGCCTCCCGCGTGTTGTTGTGGCGGCAGACCTTGCTGTAACCGTGCTCGTTGAGCCATTGGGCAATCCTGGCCGTGCCCATGGTGGTGTGGATGTACTTGTCATAGATGATGCGGATCACCTGGGCTTCTTCCTCGGCGATTTGCAGCTGTCCGTCCACGAGCTTGTAGCCGTAAGGGGCAAAGCCGCCGTTCCACTTGCCTTCGCGGGCCTTTTGCCTTCGCCCCTCCATGGTCTGGACGAGGATGTTTTCGCGCTCGATCTCGGCGACGGCGGAGAGCACGGAGATCATCAGTTTGCCGCTGTCCTTGGAGGAGTCGATGCCGTCCTCCACGCAGATGAGGTTCACCCCGAAATCCTGCATCCGCTGCAGGGAGGTCAGCACATCGGCTGCATTGCGCCCGAAGCGCGAGAGCTTGAACACCAGCACGAAGGACACGCCGTCCGCGCCGGACTCCACGTCCCGCAGCATCCGCAGAAACTCCGGGCGGCCCTCGATGCTCTTGCCGGATTTACCCTCGTCGCAGTACTCCCCGGCGACGATCATGTCCTGATACGCCGCGTACTTGCGCAACTTCTCCTTCTGCGCGTCCAGGCTGTAGCCGTCCACCTGCATGGAGGTGGAAACGCGGGTGTAGATGTAGCACTTGATCCGTTTCATGGCTTATCCCTCCTGATGGCCGTCCTTTGTTGCGTTTGCCTGCGCTTCGAGCTCGAGCAGGAATTTGTCGTAGTCGGAGAGGAACGCCCGGTCCTGAATAACGCGGTACTTTTCAAATTCCGTTTCCGCGTGGAGCCTGGCAATCTCCGCGGACACCTTGCCGGTATCCTTCAACAGGCCGTACTCAAACATTTCGATGAAGCGGTTCAGACGGGTTTCCCAATCCTGCATGGTCAACGGAATATGCCGCTGTGCCATGTTCTCGGCAAAATCCAGATAGGAAGTGACCATGCGGTTGAGTTGGCCCAGCTCCTGCTCGGTGAGATAGTTCTTGGCGATGGACACGTCGGACTTTTTGATCTTGCCGTCGGGCGCGTCCTGCCAGGTGGTGAGGCCCATGTGCTCCCGGGTGTGGTCAGCGCGCGCCAGGATCAGCTCGGCAGCCGTGTGACCATGCACCGCAAAGTGCATCTTGTTCTGCACCGAAGCGTAGAAGCGCTTGGTGGCGGCGGCGGTGCGGTCGTAATCCACGGCGGTGGCGTACAGATCCGTGATTTTCTGGTAGAACTTGCGCTCACTGGCGCGGATCTCCCGGATGCGCTCCAGCTGCTCTTCAAAGTATTTATCGGTCAGATAGGTACCCTGCTTGAGCCGCTCGTCGTCCATGACCCAGCCGCGGATGGTGTACTGCGAGGCGATCTGGTTAACCCATTTGCGGAACTGCACGGCGCGTTCGGAATTGACCTTGAACCCGACGGCGATGATCATTTGCAGCGCGTAGTGATTGGTATTGTAGTTTTTTCCGTCGGAAGCAGTGATTCGGAATTTCCGAATCACTGAATCCTCCTGCAATTCGCTGTCGGAAAAGATTTTTTTGATATGTTCATTGATGGTTGGAACGCTGACATCGTACAGCCGCGCCATCGTCTTTTGCGTCAGCCAGATGTTTTCGTCCTCATAGCGCATTTCGATGCTGTCCTGCGGGTCGCCGGTGGAAGCGATATAAGTCAGCACCTCCGCGGCGCTGGAACGGATGGGGGCGGATGTTTGCCTGGCCATGGAAATACCTCCTCGTGAGAATCGTGTCCCACCCCCGGCCGGCAGCATACAGGCCGGGGATGGGGAAAAGTCAGATGCAGATGAGCTCGGTCATCACGTTGTGCTCGGCTTCGGATCGCGCCAGCTGCATGCGCCCGACCCATTGCATGGGATCTTCGGACTTCAGGGATTCGGTGATTTCCCAACTTTTGGCGTACCCCTTCATGAGCGTATCATAGCGCTCGCTGGCTTGCTGATCGACGGTGTGCAGGTATTCGCTGAGCGTTCCCGTGAGCAGCAGCCTTTGCACATAGGCCGGATGGTGTGCCTGCAGGTGCCGCAGATGCAGCCGCGCCCATCTTCCCAGGGGCTGCTGGGGCGGAAGTTCCAGGTCAGGGAAGTAATAGTCGCCATTTCGCGTGTAGCACAGCCCGTTGGCCTTGTCCTGCACATGCAGGGGCAGATCTTCATGGGATGTATGATGGAGCATAGCGCACCTCCTGTTCGTCGTGCATTAATGTCTCTTTGCGTTGTCCCAACTGAATTTTATTACGCAGCAGACTGGTCTGTCAATGAATATTTTTCGTCTTTATGTGCTTCTTGGTGAGTATTTCTGTCCCAACTTTGGCGGTTTGTTTCGCAAGATGATGGAAAGTCGAGGACATGGCTGTATTTCTCGATCATTTCGGCCAGAAAGCCGACGCAGCGCTCAAAGGCGGCTTGTTGTTCGCGGGTTCTGAAATCCATAGGACCTCCTTGGACGGTTCGAGGGGAATGGGCGCAAAAAGCGTAAGGGAAATGCTCTGCGTACATACGTACATGTGTACAGGCCTGTTGTATGGGTGTACGTATGTACACAGAAAATCGCGGAAATTCTCACTATATGGGAAAATTCAGGTAAAGGGGTTATCGTCCGAGTCATCCCGCTGCCATCCGTCTGCGGTGCGCAGGGGCAGATGCAGCACCGGTTCAATCCCGATGAAGCCCCAGACGCGGCGGCCGACGATGTTGGTCAGGTTGTTGGAATGCGTGATGCCGTATTGCTTCTGGTTGGCAATCAGGAACTCCGAAAAGCTCCGGTTCTTGAGTGGCGAAAAGCCGTTCTCCCGGCACCAGACGGTGTAAATTTCGTAAAGCTCCTGGGAGCCGGTTTTGCCTTCGGGGGTGAGGCAGATGTAATCTTGCGCCTCCATGAAGAGCAGCACGTTGTTGGCATCCTGCCGGACTGCTTCCCGGTTGGCCCGTGCGCGGACGCTTTCGGTGAAGCGAAAATGATGGCCCACCAACCGCTGCAGCCCTTCAAAGGCCCAGAGAAAAATGCCTTCCAGTTCGCGGCACATCTTCTCGGCCAGATCGGGATCGTCCACCCGGTCCGGTGGGCGCTCCTTTGTGGTGAGAATCAGCTGGCGGCGGTAGAAACCGTTGCTGCGGTCATAGAGGGATTGCAAATCGCCATTGGAAAAGGCAAGCAGCCGGGCGACCATATAGCCCTGATAGCTCTGCTTGCCTTTCTTTTCCAGATCCATGCGTCCCTGCGCGGTGACCAGGGATTTGACGTAGTTGGTTTGCCTGAGGGCTTCCATGCGCATGTCGTCGTCAATCAGCAGGTGAATGTGCTCCAGATCGGCGCGGGCAAAGCGGTTCTCAGACACCTTGCCCACGCTGCCATCCTTGGCGTTGCAGCCGAAAAACCGGGATAAAACCGTGCCGATTTGGGACTTGCCTTCGCCGCCGCTTCCTTTGATGATCATCATGCGCTGGCCTTTGTTGCTGGGGATCAGGCAATAGCCGATGTATTCCTGCAGGGTGGGGATGTCGTCCTCATATAGAAGATTGCTCAGGAAGTGTAGCCACGTTTCCGGGCGCGGCGCGCAAGGCTGATAGGCCACCGGAAAGCGGCTACGGACGATTTCTTCCTTGGCGGCGCAGAAGGTCCCATCCAGAGACAGCGTCCCGTTTGCCACATGAATCTGGTCCGGCTGCGGCGGAAAGTCATCGATGGGCGCCGTGATTTTCAGCAGTTCGATAATGTTGGCAATCTTCTTGGGCACGCTGGTGGACGCATACGGCTCAATCAGCCGGTAGATCTCCGCCTTGAGCGGCGCTTCATCGGTCATGCGGCCTTCCGGAGTAAAGAAGCAGTTCTCCGTGTAAAGCAGCTGATGGGAGGCCAGGAAGACCCGGCAAAAGGCCGTTTCATGGATGCTCTGGCCGTCGTACCAGGACGGAAACGCATCAGGCTGCACGCGCTGGGTCATCTCCGGTCACCTCCTCCCGGTGGGCGGCGTTCCAACGCTCGATTTTGCGAAGGGTGCCGTCCTCGATCAGGGAATCCGCGACGGCCTTGCGCAAAGCCTCGTCGGGTTCATACAGACAGTCGATCAGGAAGGACACCTGCGGTAGGGCGTGGCTGGCGGACACGAAGCGTGTGTCCCAATCCCCTGAGGGGTGAACGGGCACAAAGCGCTGCTGGCGTCTTTTCAGCAGGCGTTCGTACGCCATCAGCGCACAGGTGCACCGGCCTTCCCGCGCCCGCGGCGATTCACTCTGGCGCATACGGGGAAGCGGTGCGGCGGCGGACGCAGGCGTATTCGGATCGATGCCAAAGTCGGTAGCCAGTTTTCGTGCGGCCTCCAGGGGGGACAGGCCAAGCAGCCTGCCGGTAAAATCGATCACATCGCCGGTGCAGTGGCAACCGAAACAATAATAGTAGGTTTTGTTGAGCTGCATGGAGGGCGTCTTGTCGGGATGGAAGGGACAGCGGCAACGTCCCTTTCGGTCTGCCTGAACGCCGTAGCGTTCGGCGGCCAGCGGGATGGGCACGCGCGATTTGACGCTTTCAAAGAGATTCGTAGGCTTCACTTCCTTTCTCATTCAGTAGATGGAGCGATCCTGCTCCCGCGCTTTGCGTGGAGCACGAGTGGAATTGCGGTGCGGGGTGAGCAGCCGGTCGATTTCATCCGCGCCGATCGTGCGGGTCAGCTTATCCAGCCTGGCGGCTTTTTCGCGGGCGGCCTCGTTCGTTTGGGCCTGCCGCTTCCAATAGGCCGTCTCCTGCATCAGGCCCGCGTTTGCCTGGCGCTCCTTGATCCACAGTGCGTAGACCTCCATCAGTTTGCGCAGGAGTTTGCTAACCAACGGCAGTGCCTTGCCCGTACGGTAACCACGGGCAGATTCCAGCACGCCGGGCTCGGGCAGAAGCGCATCTGCGGCGCCGGTTTTTTGCATGAATGCCGCCACATCGCCAGCGCTTTGGGTCAAGCGATCCAGCTTTTTCTGGGCGGTTTCGGCTTCATGTTCCGCTTCCTGACGCTGGGCTTCTGCATGGGCGGCGGCTTGCTGGGCGCGCTGCTGTTCAGCCCAAAGGGTGGTGAGAGTTTCCTCTTCTTTCATGACCTTGAACTGCACGGTGGTCAGGTGTTCCTCGGTGCTGCCCCGTTCGCCGCGCTGCACATCTGTAAAGCCTGCGGCGAACATGTGGTCATGGAACTGGTCCTGCAAAACGCTGTAGGATTTGCGCAGGATGATCTTGCCGCCCTTGGTGCGCATGGGGTTGCCGGATGCGTCCAGCACGGGCCGGGACGCCCACTTCTTGCTGTGGCTGACCTGCATGATGGTCTCCTTGACGGTGCCGACCAGCGCGGGATCTTTGCAGCGTTTCGTCCAGAGAATTTGCTTTTCGACGATGGGCACATAGACTACATGGAGGTGATAGTGCCAGACATCGTAGCCGAGGGCTTTGCTCATCCCGGTATTGCGTTCATCCGCGTGCATGACGGCGGAGAGGATGAACTGCTCTCCGCCCACCATGTCCACGGCCGCCTTGTAGGCTTCGGCGTAAAAGGCTTGGGCGTAGTCATAGCCGCCGTGACGGTGGAAATAGGCGGAGTTGACGTCGAATACCAGCTCGCCGTAATGCACGGCATCCTGTTTGAGGCCGCGGGTGGAGAGGACGCCTTCCTGCTCCATCTGGCGAAACATCTGCGCATAGCTGCCGGTGGGTGTCTTGAAGTGGATGTTCAGGGGACTGCGTTCCGGGATGATGTCCTCATTGCGGTAGCTGGTTTTCTGACGCTCGTTGTGGGCTTCGGCGTCGGCAATGGTGCTTTCTGTCCGGGGCTGGTTGCGGACGGTGGTGCGGTCCACGCCGTCGTTTCTGGCCATGGAATCCCTCCTTTCGGGTGGTTGCGTTCGGGGCTGCGGGGCACGGCACTTTCTGCGAAAGTGTAACTACCCACTATGACACTTTCACCCCTTCGGGGATGCAAAGTGCCGTGGGCCAAAGGCTTCGCCTCTGGACTCCATAGCCTCGCAAAGCGGCGCTTTCCGAGGCTGCGTCCGGCCTTCGGCCTCCCGTGGGTTACGGCCCGGGCAAAGACAGAAAGCCATGCTTTTGATGGCATGGCTTTCTGCTTTGCGGGTGCGCGGGGGTGCGTTTGGGTGCGCAAGATGCGGCGCGGGACAGGGAAGTTCTGGGTATGCGGTGCGCGTGTGCACCACGGGGCATCAACTGCCGAAGCTGTCCAGCGCGCCGTCGAGATCGTCGTCGTCTGGCGTGTCCTCCTGAATGGGTGATGACACGGGAACAGAAGTTTTCAGGGCTTGCAGAAGCGAGCCAAGCGGAACGGGCGCCGCAGCCAGCTCTTCCCGGACGATGGATCGGATGGTTTCCCGCAGGTGTTCATCCGTGGGGGCTTTGCCGTAATAGGCGTTGACTGCCGGGATGATCAGCGCACTGTAGGAAATGCCCCGCTCATCGTGAAGACGTCGCAGCAGGGTGGCGGCCTGGGCGCTGGCGGGCTTGTCCGGATCAAGGCGGAGGGTGGTGCGGAAGATGCGGCTCATCCGGCAGCCCCCTCACGCTTGAGACGCCGCTCTGCGAGAAGCTCATAGCCTTCTGCGTTGGCGTGAATGTTGTCGATGAAGTTCACGCGGTCACGATCATAGGCACCGAAGTGCCGGAGCAGGCATCCGCCGCCGCCCACGATCCACAGCCGCATGGTCTGCGGATCATATTCGTGTTCGCGTAGCTTGCGCATGATGTCCGCGGCGTATCCTGCGGCGGCTGCGCGGATGGTATCCACATAGTCGCGTCCGATGTCCGCGTCGCCGTTGCGCAGCACCTCATCGATCACGGCATCGGGTACGGTGCGGCCGAAGCGCTGCGTCAGGGCTTCGCGTGCCCGGAGCATGCACTGATAGGTGCCATACTTTTCCGTGAAGCACTGATCCATGACAGCACGCCGGTCCTGAATGGTCATGATGTTCATGGTGCCGTTGCCGATGTCGCAGAGCATGTTCACGCCCTTGAACTGCCGGAGCATGGGGACGATGGCGGAAAAGCCCTGCGCGTACACGCTGGCGCCCACGATCTCGACGTGGTATGCTATGCCGCGCCAGGTGAAATCCACATAGCTGTTTTGCAGCAGATACGCCCGGAAGCTCTCGCGCTGGGATTCCACCCATGTGAGGGGCAGACCGGCGGCGATGTAGACGCGGGCGTTAGTCATCCTGTGCGCCCACAGTTCCTGACCGATACCGGCCAGGGTCAGGATATAGTGATCCGAATTGCTGACCTTATCCGAGGTGAACTCCCGGTGACCGCTGCCGATGACGTAGTACTTGCCGCCATATACCAGCAGATCCTGCGCGTGGATGGGCTCGTGGTCGAAGGGCAGGACGCTGGCGGGGAAGATTCCGCTGACGGTCTTGAGGTTGCCGTATCCATGGTCGATTCCGATGATGTGCATGTCCTTGAACTGTCGCATAGAGCACCTCGCTTTCTGGCTGTTCTGGATAAAAGAAAAGACAGGCCGTGCAGCCTGTCCGGAGAAAAAGGGGGCCCTTCCGCTTGCGCGCGGAAGATGGAGCATCACATGGAAACCGCCTCCTTTCTGATTTTAGGCAAAGAAAAAGCGCTGGCAGATGAACCGCCAACGCTTCGTATGATTCTTGACAGTACTATTATAGCACAAATTACCTGACATCCATTGGAAAGCTCTTCAACTTTATTGGAAACTTTTCGAAGGGTGTGGAAACACTTTTGTTCACCAACTTCGAAAACACGATCTGGTAACGAAGATATGCGCTGAGCGTTTCCTAAGCGCTGTTTACCATTCGCCCTTGGGCAGCCATTTCATGGGATACTCCGAAGTCCTCCTGCGCTAAATCGCCCACTGATGATGCTGTGCGCTGGACATCGGAGTCAGGACGAACTCTGAGCAGAACGACTGCATGATCTTGAGCTTCTACTGGACCATGGGCACTGCTGTACAGGCATATTTTGAATGCGTGGATTGTATTGTGCGATTATATTGTCCTTCCGAAGGTTTTACGATACAATGAAGTCAGTGAAAGGGGGGCCACCATGAAAAGAATCATATGGTTTTGCCTGTTGCTTGTGCTGTTATGTGTTCTGGCGGGCTGCTCGCAGCAACCATCGGACGATCCGGCTGCTGCGGTTACTGTGACTGCGACACAGGCCCCCATGATTCAGCCTGAACCGACGGATACGCTGCCCAGCCGGGTATTCACCGAAGAACAGCCTGCATTGCCCTATCTGCGCATTTCGCGCTATGTAAACGGGGAATACGTGAGCGGTTTTCTTGCCCTGACGGACGAAGAAGTGGCCCAGGCGGCGCGTGAAACTGCCAATGTGGACGTTGCAGACGTCATTGAAGTATGCACGATGGACAATCCCAAAGGCAACTATGGCCTGATGCCACCCCTGTATGTGGAGCTTGCTGCTGCGTACGCGGGATTCCAGTCCCAGTCTCCCGCTGACATCGGCGAGATCGTATCTGCTACCATGTCTGTCACGCAGTCTGACGAACCGCGAACTCAAACAATCACCAACCCGGCAGACCTATCCCGGCTTGGAACCATTCTTCGCAGTGCGGAGCGAATCCAGCGTACCAACTGCCCCTGGACTGGCGTGTTGGAGCTGACCATGGCTGACGGCTCCTCCATAATCATACAGAAAGCCACCGATTCTTGCCCGACGATGCTCTTTGGCACGGGTTTCTGCTATCAGGTCAGTGAGCAAGAGAATTCCTGGTTGTTGTCGTTGTTCCACGAGGCTTTGTCAGAATAAGCATGGAACGCTCTGCCCTCTGCTGCCCAGAGAATGTTGCAGGCTGCGTGTAAGCGCTTCGCTGGCAGGGTGGGGTGCTGATGTTGCTTGCAAAAAACAACGCTGGGCACGTTCGTGTGCTTTCTTCTCTTTTGACAGTACCATTATAGCACAAATTACCTGACATCCATTGGAAAGTTTATGGAGCAAGTGGAAACGCTTTTGCTTACAAAATTTAAAAAAGGCGATCTGTTAGCAGAAATAATGAAGGCAACTAGAAAGGATGAATAGCCCCTTGTTTGTGACTGGATGTCAAACGGTGGGACTATTCGTGGGAAGAGAATGTTCCGCTTGCATGCGGAGGATAAGACGCTGGGATTACCTCAAAAGCACCTTCTTTCCGATTTCAGGCACAGAAAAAGCGCTGGCGGACAGGCCGCTGGGGCTTGGTGATGCTTTCTGACAGTACCATTATAGCACAAATTATTGGACATTCATTGGACACTTAGTGGACAGTTATTGGACACTGATTGGACAGTTATTAGACACTAATTGGACATCTATTGGACAGGCAATGGACAACGTGGAAACAAAAATGTAGAAAAAAATTTTTTCATTTAATGTACGCTGCTCCGTCCTTTGCTGTTTTATTCCAGAGACAGCACTGCAAATAATTTAATGGCCGTCCTTACTCTTGATATAGCAGTAACGACAACGAGATGGTTTAATGACAGGTTTCCTTCTGCAAAGCCCACACAATGCAGATATGATTGTATTTCGATTTTACGGCGTATTGCCGTTGATGCACTGGACGGTTGCATTTCTCGACGCCAAGACATTTGAGCAATGATAATGGGATGATTTCGATTATCCAGAATGCTACAAATCCAGATTCCCCGGAGGATTCCATAATCTGTAGCTATCAAGTTGAGTTTTTCACGAAAAAGTGATAAGATAAATTCATCTATCCACTGTCTCGGAGGTACAAAATGGCAGTTTGTTATGATCGGTTATTTCATCTGATGATTGATAAAAGGATAAGCAATGTGCAGCTCAAGGAAAAGGCCGGCTTTAGTGCCAATATCATCACCCGCTTAAAGAGGAACGAGTATGTTTCTGTTGAGAGCATCGAGCGAATTTGCCGTGTGCTGGATTGTGGTGTAGATGATATTCTGGAGTTTATTCCTGAGCAAGAGTAAGAATATCAATTTGAAACTATGCCGCAGTTATCGGCAAGTTCGCCTTTGAAAGTTGGAAAAAAGCGAAGGCTTCAGTAGGAGTGTGGAAATAATGGGCGCAGGCATCACGGTTTGGGGAATCCATACCATGGATGATCCCTTGTTTCTAAACCAACATCTCATTGCTATTGGGTGGGAGAAGATGGGAAATCTCTCTGCCATTCCCGCCTCACGCGATGCTTACAAAGAAGCGTATATTGCAGCCTATCCGGATGCAAAAAAAGGTTCGATTGCAACAAGTGCCGGAATGCTGTATCGATTTGTCCACGAAGTCCAGGAGGGCGACTATGTGGTGTTTCCCTCCAAGATTGATCGCAAAATCAATATTGGCATTGTTGAGAGCGCTTATTTTTATGATGCAGCAACGCTGTATCCCAACCGTCGGAAAGTAAAGTGGCTCAAGCATCTGCCGCGCACAGCGTTTTCACAGGGAGCATTGCATGAAGTGGGATCAGCCCTGAGCTTTTTCCAGGTAAAAAACTATGCCGATGAGTATCTGAAGGCGCTGGACAAGAATTTCAAAGGGGACATTGTGGAACCGGACACAGACGAGACAGTGGCTCAAACGGCAGATGAAATCATCGAGGCGACCCGTGATTTTATCTTAAAAGAGCTGAGCAAAAATCTGAAGGGGTATGATCTGGAACCCTTTGTCGCGAATCTTTTGCAGGCTATGGGCTACCGAACCATCCTGTCACCGCATGGCGGAGATAGAGGGATTGACATTACGGCCTATAAAGATGAACTCCCGCCCCGCATTGTTGTCCAGGTCAAGAGCCAGGATGGAGATATCAAAGAAACCACCATCCAATCCCTGAAAGGCGCGATGCGCGAGGGAGATTATGGCCTGTTCGTAACCCTGTCCAACTACACCCACAACGCTCAGAAATACCTGGACAACACCCCCATCATTCGCGGCATCAATGGCACAGAACTTGTGGACCTGGTGCTCAAGTATTATGACCAGCTCAGCGTCAAATACCGCAAGATGATTCCCTTGAAGATGGTGTATATCCCCGTTCCGTCGGAGGAGTAACGGGAAGCTGGATAAGAAAGGCAAAGAGAACGGAGAAAGACCGATGGCCATTAAAAAGAGCGAAATTTACAGCCAGATCTGGGCTGCATGCGATAAACTGCGGGGTGGTGTGGAGCCAGCGCGCTACAAGGATTACATTCTGACGCTGTTATTTGTGAAGTATGTATCCGACCGCTTTAAGAGCAGTGATAACTGGGACATCGAGGTGCCGGCTGGCGGCAGCTTTGACGATATTATTGCACTGAAATACAAGAAAAACATTGGAGAAGGCATCAATGTCATCATTGGCAGGTTGGCAGAAGCCAACGACTTGAAAGGCATTATCGACATTGCCGACTTCAACAGCGAGGAACTGGGCACCGACAAGGAAGCTGTGGACAAGCTCTCCGGCCTCGTGGAGATTTTCCAGAAGCCGGAGCTGGACTTCACCAATAACCGCGCCGGCGGCGATGACATTCTGGGCGATGCCTACGAGTTTTTGATGCGGAAATTTGCCCAGGATTCCGGCAAGAGCAAGGGCCAGTTCTATACACCAGGTGAAGTCTCCCGTATCATGGCCAAGGTGATCGGCATTGACAAGGCTGCGGATCCTAGCATGACGGTCTACGATCCGGCATGTGGTTCTGGTTCACTGCTGATTCGTGCAGCGGATCAAGCCCCTTGCGACATCAGTATTTACGGCCAGGAAAAGGACAACTCTACCGCCGGCCTTGCTCGCATGAATCTAGTGCTGCACAACAAGGGCGCTGGTATTATTGTCGGTAACAAAAGCACCCTATCCGCGCCTCAGTATAAAGATGAAAACAACCCTGAATTGCTGAAAACCTTCGACTATATCGTGGTCAATCCGCCTTTTTCGGATAAATCTTGGATGGACGGCATCACCATTCCTGATCCCTATGGTCGCTACAGTGATGCGGTATTGGGCGTGCCGCCGGAGAAAAACGGCGACTATGCCTGGCTGCTGCATGTGCTCAAGTCCTTGAAATCCAATGGCAAGGCGGCGATCATTTTGCCCCATGGCGTTCTTTTCCGTGGTAATGCCGAGGCAGACATCCGCAAAAAGATCATCGATCGCGGTTATATCAAGGGCATCATTGGGTTGCCAGCCAACCTGTTCTATGGCACGGGCATCCCGGCCTGTATCCTGGTGCTGGACAAGGAGGATGCCGCCGCCCGCACCGGCATTTTCATGATCGACGCCAGCAAAGGCTTTGTCAAGGACGGCAATAAGAACCGCCTTCGTGAGCAGGACATTCACAAGATCGTGGCTACCTTCCTGACCATGGATGAATCGGACCCCAAGTATGCCCGGTTTGTGCCCAACGAGGAGATCAAAGTCACCAACGAGTACAACCTGAATATTCCGCGCTACATCGACAGCAGTGAACCGGAAGATTTGCAGGACATCAACGCCCATCTAAATGGCGGCATTCCACAAACTGATGTGGACAGTATGGCGGCATATTGGGCGGTGTACCCCTCCTTGAAGGCGCTCTTGTTCCAGCCGCTGCGTCCGGGGTATCTGCGTCCGGCGGTGGATAAGGAAGAAGTGGTTTCCACCATCACCGCTCACCCGGAATTTATCCGCCATGCCGACCAGGTGGATGATGCCTATTCCCGGTGGAAGGAAACCGTCACCCCAGCTTTGATGGAGCTTAGCGTGGACGTTCATCCCAAAGATTTAATTGCCCGGATTTCCGAGCAGCTTCTGGAGGATTTTGCCCAGGTGCCGCTTCTGGACAAGTACGATGTCTACGAGGTGCTGATGGAATACTGGGCAGAGACTATGCAGGATGATGTATATGCCATCTGCTATGACGGCTATGAGGCCGGGCGGGAAATTGCCTATGCGTATGTGACCAAGAAGAAAAAGGAAAACGGCCAGACCATCGAGGTAAAGACCGATAAGATCAAGGGCTTTGAGGGCAAGCTGCTGCCCAAGGCTTTGATCGCTGCGCACTTCTTCGGGGAAGATGCCAGGGCGCTGGATACCCTTCGGGGACAATTGGATGAAGTGTCCGCCAAGCTGGAAGAACTGGCCGAAGAAAATAGTGGCGAGGACGGGCTGTTTGCGCAGCTGGACGATCTGAAAAAAGCCACCGTCAGCGCCCGGATCAAGGCTATCAAAAGGGATCCCGCTGCCAAGGAGGAATTGGCCGCATTACAGGAGTACATGTCCCTGCTCGATGCCGAAAGCGATTACAAGAAAGCACTCAAGCAGGCCGAGGCAGACCTGGACACCAAACTGGAAAAAAAGTATCCTCAGCTGATGCTGGAGGAGATTCGCCATCTGCTGGTGGAGGAAAAGTGGTTTGCCGCCCTGTACAGCGGGATCGACGCCATTCACGAGGCGGTATCGCATCATCTTTCTGCCCGTGTGACCCAGCTGGTGGAGCGGTATGAGTATACTCTGAAGGAATGCGAAGATGAAGTGGACCAGTACGAGGCCAAGGTCAAATCTCATTTGGAAAGGATGGGGTTTGTATGGTGAAGTATAGGCTGAAAGATTTATTTAATCTGTTTGCTGGTGGTGATATTGATATAGAGCATTTTTCTCAATACAAAACCCCTATTCATTGTTTTCCAATATACTCAAACTCGTTAAATAATAAAGGACTGTATGGTTATACAAACACCCCCAAATATAAAGGAAATGCCATTACAATTACGGGACGAGGATCTGTTGGTCACGCAGAATATAGAAAGCAAGATTTTGATGCAATTATTCGATTGCTGGTTCTTATCCCCAAGAAGTCCAATATTGTAAATCCGTATTACTTAACGCAGTTTATCAATCAATATGTGTCGTTTCCACTTGAAAGTACAGGTGTTCCTCAGCTAACAGTTCCACAAATTGAAAATATTGAGGTTGCTCTCCCAGACTATACTCAACAGGTTGCTACTGCCGAGGCTCTTTCCGACATTGACAGCCTGCTTTCCTCCCTGCAAAAGCTGATTGAGAAAAACAAAGCCATTAAGCAGGGGGCTATGCAGGAACTGCTCACTGGGAAAAAACGCCTTCCGGGGTTTTATGGGGAATGGAAGCATGGGGTATGGAAAGATGTCCTAGCTGGATTTTACAGTGGTGCAACTCCATATCGAGGTAGGGCTGATTACTATAAAGGAAATATTAGATGGGTGTCTAGTGGAGAACTTAACTATAATATTATTAAAGATACAATAGAGCACATATCTGAAAAAGCAAAAAGCGAGACCTCCCTGATAGCACATCCAGCAGGAACATTTTTGATGGCTATAACAGGGTTGGAGGCTGCAGGGACAAGAGGAAGCTGTGCAATCTTAGGTAATGACGCTACAACAAATCAGTCATGTATGGCTATTTATGGAACAGATAAAATGGTAATTCCTTATTTATACCAATATTATTTGTTAAATGGTGAAGAGTTAGCGTTTCAGTACTGCCAAGGAACTAAGCAGCAAAGTTACACAGCAGCAATTGTTAAGGAACTGCCAATTTATTATCCTTGTGATATAGTTGAACAACAAGCCATTGCTCAAGTTCTTTCTGATATGGACAGCGAAATTGAGCAGTTGGAAAAGAAACTGGTGAAATACCAACAGATCAAGCAGGGCATGATGCAAGAGCTGCTCACTGGGCGGATTCGGCTGGTGTAATGAGAACGAGGTGATGTTATGACAAGAAACTTCAAATTTCTGCTCTCAAAGATAAAAGAACTCTGGAAGCAGTATTGGATATATATTATTATCATGCTCATTTCAGCTTTTGTTCGGGGTATTCCTCTTTCATCGGGAAACTCTGGCCTTGATGAGACGTTGAACGATATTGCTATAGGGGCTTTTGCATCTACATTGGTGGCATGGCTGATTGATTGGCAGATGCAGAGAAAAAACAAACGGAGAAATGAAATTTTGCGTGCTATGCTTTTAATACCGTTTGTTGAGGCAGTAGTGCATTATATGGAGCAGTTTTGCTTTAAGAGCGCCTTTATGCCGCCAGAGAAGAGAAGCGTAAAGGGCACCTTCTTGGAATGGTCAGAGCAATATTATCAGAAATGCAAACATGCAGGGCAAGATGAAAACTTTTTCCCATTATCCCCAGATGAAATAATAGAGATTACAGAGTCTGTGGATGAGTGCGCAAATGAGATTTTAAGAAATGAAATTTGGTTGTGCAAAGAGAATATTATGGCCAGAGCGGATATCGATAATATCAAAAAAATTAACAGCACATTATATCAATATCATTTGCTTTGCCATTCTGGTGAATATCTTGCAGATAATATACATAATGTGAATGAAGATTTGGGAAGAATTCTGTCAGAGATTAGAGAACTGGCTCCTATGATGCAAGTTCAATATTCTTATGATTACAGACTATCTTACCATATTAATTCTTTAAAGGGGGTGGAACTATGAGCATCGGCCAGCGGGAAAAAGTTACGCAGAAGCGTGTCATCAAACTATTTGCTCAGGAATTAGGCTACACCTATCTGGGCGATTTCACCGAGCGAAAAAACGTTAATATTGAGATCGAACTGCTGACGAAATTCCTGGCCCGCAAGGGGTATTCGCCGGTGCTCATCAGCCGCGCCCTGAAGGAGCTGCAGGATGCCGCCGCAGATCAGTCGGTGAGCCTCTACGACCTGAACGAACAGACCTACAAAAAGCTGCGCTATGGTGTCAAGGTCAGCGAATCCGCTGGTCAGCATAAGATGACTGTCCAGTTTGTGGATTGGGAGCATCCGCTGGAGAATGACTTTTATATTGCAGAGGAAGTGACCATCAAAAACAAGCGCCCGGATCTGGTGCTGTACATCAACGGCATCGCCTTTGTGGTGATGGAGCTCAAGAGCAGCACAGTTTCCATGTCCGAAGGCATTCGCCAGAACCTGACCAACCAGCGCCCGGATATGATCATGCAGTTTTTTGCCACCATTGGGCTTGTGCTGGCAAGCAACGATTCCGAGGGAGTGCGTTACGGCACGACGGGTACACCGGAAAAGTATTATCTTTCCTGGAAAGAAGATCCCAATGCCAAAGACGAGGTTTCCGTAGCGGTGCGCGCACAAATCGAAAAATATCCGCTGCGCCTGGATAAAAACCTGATTTCCCTGTGCCGGAAAGAGCGGCTTGTGGAGCTGCTGCACAATTTTATCGTGTTTGACAACGGGGTCAAAAAGACATGCCGCCCCAACCAGTTCTTCGGCAATATGGCGGCGCGGGATTTTGTGCGGCGGCATGAGGGCGGGATCATCTGGCATACCCAGGGATCCGGAAAATCGCTCACCATGGTGTGGCTCAGCAAGTGGATCAAGGAGAATATTCCCAATAGCCGTATCCTGATCATTACCGACAGAGACGAGCTGGATATGCAGATTGAGCAGGTGTTTGCCGGAGTTAATGAGAGCATTGTCCGCATTCGCCGGGGCAGCGAGCTGATTCAGAAGATCAACGATACCTCGCCTGTCATGATGTGTTCTCTGATCCATAAATTTGGCAAAAAGAACAGAAGCAAGAGCGGTGAGACCGATTATGCCGGATTTATCGAGGAGCTGAAACGCTCGCTGCCGGAAAATTTTTCGCCTAAAGGAGATTTCTATGTCTTCGTAGATGAATGCCACCGCACCCAATCCGGAAAACTCCATAAAGCCATGGAGACGATTTTACCAAAGGCTACCTTTATCGGCTTTACGGGTACCCCGTTGATGAAGAAAGATAAGGAGACCAGTCTGGAGGTTTTTGGACCATACATCCATCGCTATAAGTTTGATGAAGCGGTGCGGGATAAAGTGGTTTTGGATCTGCGCTATGAGGCCCGAGAGGTGGAGCAAGATGTTGTACAGCAGGATCGGATCGATGCCTGGTTTGAGGCAAAAACACGAGGGCTGACCAATGTTGCAAAAGCCAAATTAAAACAGCGATGGGGAAATCTGCAAAAGATGTTCAGCTCCAAGGCTCGTCTTGGACAGATCGTAGCGGATATTATCTTTGATATGGAAACAAAGCCGCGCCTGAACGATGGGCGTGGAAACGCTATGCTGGTTGCTGGTAGCATCTACCAGGCTTGTAAATTCTATGAGTTGTTTCAGGAGACCGAGCTGAAGGGAAAATGCGCCATCATTACGTCTTACGAGCCGGCGGCAGGTGATATTCGTACCGAAACCGTAGGCGACGACGGCGAAACCGAGACCGTGGAGCAATACGAGATTTACATGAAGATGCTGGGCGGGAAAGACCCGAAGGCATTTGAAAAAGAGGTCAAGGAAAAGTTTATCAAGCAGCCGGAACAAATGAAACTGCTGATCGTGGTAGATAAGCTGTTGACCGGCTTTGATGCTCCACCTGCGACTTATCTGTATATCGACAAATCCATGCGGGACCATGGTTTGTTTCAAGCCATTTGCCGAGTTAACCGTCTGGATGGCGAAGATAAGGAGTTTGGGTATATCATTGACTACAAAGATCTGTTTCGCTCTTTGGAAAATGCGGTTGCAGACTATACTTCCGAAGCATTTGACAGCTATGATAAGGAAGATGTCTCCGGCTTACTGACAGATCGTTTGGATAAGGCCAAGGAACAGCTGGAGGATTCACTGGAAGCGCTGCGTGCGCTCTGTGAGCCTGTGGCACCGCCGAAAGACATGGTGGATTATTACCACTACTTCTGTGGTGTCAACACGGAAGCCTTCGACTTGGATGAATTGGAAGAGAATATGCCCAAGCGTGAGCAGCTTTATAATCTGTCGGCGGCAGCTCTTCGTGCCTTTGGTGAAGTGTCGGGCGAATTGCAGGAAAAATATCACTATGCTGTGGAACAGGTCAAGGCTCTGGAGCGAGAAGTTACCTACTACATCAAAGTACGCGACGCTGTGCGTCTGGCCAGCGGCGATTACGTGGATTTGAAGAAATATGATCCGGATATGCGCCACCTGATTGACACGTATCTATCGGCTGATCCCAGCCGTGTACTGACCTCGTTTGGAGGTGCTACACTGGTTGAGCTGCTGGTGGACAACGGAATATCCGCTCTGAAAGATATGCCTGCTTCTACGCCGAAAGAGCAGGAAGCTGTTGCAGAAACGATCGAAAACAACATCGGCAAGGAAATTGTTGAGCGGACTCAAAGCAACCCCAAATACTACGAAAAGATGTCCTCACTGCTTCGTGAGTTGGTTGAAAAGCGCAAAAACGATGTGATCAATTACGAAGAATATCTGCACCAGATTGTAGAATTGGCAAGCAAGGTGCATCAGCCTGGGAGCACCACAGAATATCCTTCTGGAATTCGAGAAGGCGCTGCTAAGCGAGCGTTTTATGACTTCGTTGATGGCAATGCCTCTGTTGCCAATCAGATCTATGATGCCGTAATGTCGAGCAAACAAGATAATTTTAGGGGAAGCAAAATTAAAGAGCGCAAGATCTGGCGTGCTATTCGTGCTGTGGTAAAAGATGACTCCAAAGCGGATCAGTTGCTTGCATTGGTAAAGGAGCAGAGTGAATTTTAATGAATGAGCTGCAAATTAGCAATATAAGCATTGCTGTTACCAAAAAGAGTATCAAGAATATGTATATTCGTGTCCTGCCACCAGGTGGAAAAGTTGTGATTGCTGTGCCCAAAACGGCTGGAGATGATGCAATTCGAATGTTTGCGGTATCTAGAATTTCCTGGATCAAAAAGCAACGCGAAAACTTCGAAGCACAGGCACGTCAAACAAAGCGACAGTATGTGACCGGAGAGAGTTACTATGTCTGGGGGCGGCGTTATCGTCTGGATGTTCAATACTCAAATGTTAGGAACGGGGTGTTCCTTACAGGTGAGCGTCTGGTTTTGCAAGTGCGTCCAGAAAGCACGTCGGAGCAGCGTGCGCACGTTTTGAACGATTGGTATCGAACGCAACTCAAAAGTAAGCTACCGGAAGTGATTCAAAAATACGAACAGGTTGTCGGCATCCATGCGTCTGAGTGGAAGATCAAGAATATGCGTACCAAATGGGGAACCTGCAATATAGAGCGAAAAAGGATATGGATTAATCTCCAACTTGCAAAAAAAACGCCGGAGTGCCTTGCTTATGTCGTAACGCATGAGCTTGTGCATTTGCTCGAACGATATCACAACGAGCAATTTCAGAAGTATATGGATACCTTTTTCCCGGAGTGGCGTGAGGTAAAGATTTCTCTAAATCAGCAAATGCTTGACTATATGAGCGAGTAACATGGGAGGTTTCCGTAGGGATGCGATGATAGCTGTATAATGCAGACATATGAGGATTTGTAAACACACACATATGGTACAGCTGCTTTCCGACCTTAAACGAATAAGGTGAACAACGCCCTGCTTAGCTGATGCGCGGCTTATGCGATCATCCCAAAGAGCTGCGACGAGATCATCGGGATAGTTGTTCAACCAATAGTTCCGATATATTCTCTTTATCACGACTCAAAGCAGCTTGTTCTGTTTCCAGAATAAAGGCGCTAAAGTGGATTTCAATTGGCTTAACGAGCTAGATAAATCTTCACGCGCTCGTTGCTCCCGAAGAACAACTGCTAGCTCTTCTTCGAGAAGATAGTCACATGACCATTCCTTGCATGATTGAGCAAAACGGAGTAGTGACGGCCAGATTCGCTGGCTGATGCCTCTCTTAAAGACCAGCGTAGCCTTCAACGCGAAGGATCAAACAAATCGGGATGCTGGGATGTTACCGCCATGTCCTGATAAATGTCCGGTTAAATGTCCTGATAATATACGTTGCTTCTTTGTAGTGACTTAGCAAGATAAAGCGTATCGTTAAATAGTTAGAAGAACCATTGCTACTGCACGAGTGGTCGAAATGAGGAAGTTACATGAACGTTGAAATTGCCAATGCATTATACAGATATTTTGAGGCTCTATATGAGCTTAATCAGAATATCATTGTTTTGTGTGGCGTCGATGTATTGGATAATCGTGGAGAGTATGAGAAAAATATTGAAAACGTGATCCACCTGATGCCGAAACTTGTTCCGTATAAGTATGATAAAATGAAGGATGTTTACAAGTTGGGAAATAGTGATGGTTTGTTGGAATTTGAGAGTTCAGTGCCGTTTCTCAGAACAGATTATGAACACATCTTGCAATGTCATTATGCTTGTTTGAGCAACATCAAAACAATCCGAAATAAGTTAGAGCATAGAATGCATGGCGTGAATATGAATTCATCGGGAAGTGGAAGTTCCTGTCTTTTTGAAATGACTTATGAGGTGGATAAAAAATACATCCGCATTACAGCGGGTGAATTGATTGGCCTTGTGAAAGAACTGAACGTACTGTTTGCAAAGATTCAAGAGCAAGTAGCAGCATTTGCTTATCAAAATGACAAGTTTCCATATCCATATTACAGAAAAATAACGAGATTTTCCTTTGAAAACTTCAATCAAATCTATGAATGCAACCTGCTCCGAATATTTGGAAAGGCATTACTTCCGTTTTAAGAGTGTATAACGAGCACTAAGCAGCCCAAAACAATAGAGAGGCTACCGAGCCGGGTGTTCCAGCGGGTAGCCTCTTCGTTGATTCAAATCATCGCAAAGTGTTCGAGTGCCTCTTCAATCGCCGCCTCCTTGTCGGGAGGGCAGAGGTGCATCTTCGGGCTGTCAGCCTTGGCCTTGTTGTAACATTCGCGCTCGATGATGCCGTGCTTGCGCTTCACCTGCGCGATGTACAGGGGCGTGACGTTCAGGCCGGTCTGCGCCTTGACGCGCGCCTGGATTTCGCCATAGGTGGCTTTGCTCTCGGCCTTGGTCACACTGAGCTCATCCGTGTCGATGCCGACCCTGACGATATCATCGGGGCGCTGTTGGACCAACAGCATGACGGTTTCGACGTGCTCCGTCCACGGGAACATGTCCACTGGCACAGCCTTTTCCGCGCGGTAACCGCCCGCGCAGAGCACCGCCACATCCCGGGCCAGGGTTTCGGGGTTGCAGGAAACATAAACCACCCGCTTGGGGGCCAGGGCTAAAAGCGAGCGCAGGAAAGGCATGTCGCTGCCAGCCCGCGGCGGGTCCATAATGACTACATCCGGAGCCTGCTTCTGCTTGGCCAGGCGGGTCATGAAGCGTCCCGCATCCTCGCAGATGAATTCCGCGTTGGCAACACCGTTGCGCTGGACGTTTTCCCGGGCATCCCGCACCGCGTCGGGATTCAGCTCCACACCAATGAGCCGCCGGATATGATCCGAGGCGCATAGGCCAATGGTGCCCGTGCCGCAGTAGGCATCCAGCACCGTTTCCTCGCCGGTAAATCCGGCCAGCTCAATGGCGGTTTGGTAGAGAACCTCCGCCTGCTGGGCATTGACCTGATAAAAGGATTGCGGCGAAATGCGGAACCGCTTGCCGCATAGCATGTCCTCCAGATAGCCCGGGCCAAAGAGCACCGTCTCCCGGCGGCCCAGCACCATGCTGGTGTGACGGTCGTTCTGGTTGAGCACCAGGGAGGTGATTTCCGGGTGCCGCTGCCGCAGCTCCGCCACAAAGGCGCGCTTGCCTGGGAACTCCAGGCTGGACGCAACCAGCACCACCAGGATCTCCCCCGTATGCCATCCCGTGCGGATGAGCACATGACGCAGGAACCCCCGTCCCGTGTATTCATTATATACCCGCAGCTTGAAGGCCGGGAGCAGCTCCACAATGGTCTGGATGATGCGGCTGGCGCGCTCATCCTCAATCAGGCACCGCTTCACCGGGACAATCCGGTGGGTGCCCGCCGCATAGACGCCCGAAAGCGGCAGTCCCCGCTTGTCCACCCCAAGGGCCGCATGCACCTTGTTGCGATAGTGGAAGGGATTCGTCATGCCCAGTATGGGCTCCACCGGACAGTAGGGCGCAAGCAGCTTTTCCACCAGCGCCTGTTTATGCGCCAGCTGCTGGCGGTAGGTCATGCGGGTCAGTTGGCAGCCGCCGCAGTGGGCAGCCACAGGGCAATTCAACCGCTGCTCCCTGGCAGGTGCGGCAGCGGAAGGGGCAGTACGTTCAGGCATGGAATTCTCCTTCGGTGCGCTTCTCGACAAAGCGCCTGTTGCGTGCTATCATAGAAAAAGTCAAGGGAATTATACCATCGGGCGGCATTGCGCGTCAATGCGCCGCAGTAAAGCAGGAGCAGACATGACGATCAAGGAAATCGCAGCCATGTGCGGCGTATCCCGCGGCACGGTGGACCGCGTGCTGAACCACCGCGGCCGCGTGAAGCCCGAAACAGAGCAGGCCGTGCGCGCAGCGCTGGAGCAGGCGGGCTATACCAAGAATATTGCTGGGCGCGCGCTCACTGTTCGCCGCCTGGCGCCCCGCATCGGCGTAGTGCTCTGCTGCCTGGGCAATCCGTTTTTTGACGAGGTGCTCAAGGGCATTTCCCAGGCGGAGGAGGAGCTTCAGGATTGGGGCGTGCGGGTGGAACTGCGGCTGCTGCGGGGATATGACGCTGCAGCACAGCTCCAGGCCATGGAAGAGCTAAAGGACTGCGCCGCGCTGATTCTCCAGCCCATCAATGCCGACTCCGTGCGGGCGAAAATTGCGGCATTGGCCGATGCTGGCGTACCCGTCATCACCATCAATGCCGATTTGGCGGGTAGCCGGCGGGCTGTTTACGTGGGAGCGGACTATTACCGGGGAGGTTTAACCGCGGGCGGCATGGTCAATCTGTGCTGCGATACCGGCGCCAGGCTGGGGATCGTAGCCGGTTCCAGGGCCATTCTGGGTCACGGCGAAAGGCTGCAGGGCTTCCTCTCCGCCTTGCATCCCCAGCATCAAACCCTGGAATGCTTTGATGGCGAGGATGATCCCGCGCGCATCTACACGGGCGTGGAAGCCATGCTCCGGCGCCACGGGGAAATCAACGCGCTGTTTGTGGCGGCAGCAGGCTGTGCCAGCGCCTGTCAGGCCGTGCTGGACGCAGGCAAGGCCGGCCAGGTGAAGGTCTTCGGCTTCGACCTGGTGCCGGAAAACGCCGCCATGATGCGCCGGGGCGTGATTCAGGCGTTGATCTGCCAGCAGCCCCGGCGGCAGGGGCACGATGCCCTGCGCGCCGCCTGGCAGCTGCTGCTCAACGAGGGCGCGGCCCAGGAAAAAATTCTTATGGAAACTTCCATCTGCATTTTGCAAAACATGGACGAAGCCTAAAAAGGAGGATACATGGATGACCAATGTGGCAATCTTGGGTGCGGGCAATATTGCCCGGCAAATGGCCAAAACCCTGCGGCTGATGAAGGCCCGGGGTGACAAGGTGGAACTGTATGCCGTGGGTTCCCGGGATAAGGCCCGGGCAGAGGCCTTCGCGCAGGCGGAGGGCTTTGCCAAGGCCTATGGCTCCTATGGGGAGCTGCTCCGGGACGATGGCGTGGATCTGGTCTACATCGCCACTCCACACTCCCACCATGGGGAGCAAATCGAGCAATGCGTAACCCATGGCAAGGCTGTACTGTGCGAAAAGGCCTTTACCGCCACCGCCGCCCAGGCGGAGCGTGCCCTGGCCCTGGCCAAGGAAAAAGGCGTGCTGGTCACCGAAGCCATCTGGACCCGCTATGTGCCCATGCGCCGCATGCTGGATGAGCTGCTGGCTTCCGGCGCCATCGGCACGCCCCGGGTGCTCACCGCCAACCTGGGCTATACCATCTACGACAAGGAGCGCATCCGCCGCCCGGAACTGGCAGGAGGCGCGCTGCTGGACGTGGGCGTGTACGTGCTGAACTTCGCGGCCATGGTGTTCGGCACCCAGGTGGAGCGCATGGAAAGCAGCGTGCGCCTGATGGACACCGGCGTGGACATGCAGGAAAGCATCACCCTGCATTACCCGGATGGGCGCATGGCCGAGCTCATGGCCACCGCCGCCTGCAATACTTCCCGGCGCTGCTGGATCTATGGGGATCAGGGCTGCGCGGAGGTAGACAACGTGAACAATCCCCGCCGGATTACCCTGTATGCCAATGCCAACGATCCCGCCTCCGTCACCCGCGTCATCGACGCGCCGCCGCAGCTCACAGGCTATGAATATGAAGTGCTTGCCTGCCTGCGCGCCCTGGAGACGGGCGCCCTGGAATGCCCGGAAATGCCCCATGCCGAAACCCTGCGCATCATGCGCTGGATGGACACCCTGCGCCACAGCTGGGACATGCGGTATCCCTTTGAATAAGCATCCCACAAAAGCGCCCCTTCCGCTGCTTGACCGTCAGCGGAAGGGGCCTTGTTCTATCCGACAATTACAGGGAAGGGGTGCCTGGCGGCGGCTTTCCGGTGATGCCATCCCTCTGCCTGGGCCGGGGTACCTTGGAGGAGATCAGCTCCCACACGTTGCCCGCTCCCAGGCGGAGGAATTCCCCAATCAGGTGATTGAACATCCGCCGGGTTTCAGGGTCCATGTCCCTGGTAGCCTGGATCATGCTCAGGGCCGAGCGGAATTTCTCATTGCTCATTTCGGCAATGGTTTCGGCGTGGGTGGCGTTGAGGATCTCAAACATGGCGTCCACAAAGCGCCGGCGCTGTTCCGGGCTGGCGTTTTGCAGCCAGGCATGCAGGGTTTCGTCCATAATCCGGCTGGCCGCGTCCACCTGGCGCAGCTCCTCAAAGCCCGTTCCCCGTACCTGCCAGGTGAAGGCGTCGTGCTGCAGGATGCTCACCGCGGTGCTCCGCACCACCAGATAATCCGGATGATAGTGCATCAGCAAGCCCACAATGGAGCTTTGCGGCAGCACGGAATGCAGCACCGGGCGAATGCGTTCGTAGCCCGGGGAGTTCATGGTATCCTCGTCCAGTCCCGGCCCGTCAAAGCTGCACACGCTCAGGATGCGCCGCTGAATCTCCGGGGGCAGATGCGCCGCGGCATAGGCCGCCAGGTTGCCGCCCTTGCTGTGCCCGGCCACCCGCAGGGGGCGCTCCGTGCGCTCCGCCTGCCGGCGCAGATACGCCAGGGCCTCCACCTGGGCAGGCACGGGCGTCTCAAAGGACATATGGAAGTCCTCCCGCCAGCCCACCAGGGTGTTGTCCGTGCCACGGAAGGCCACGAAGGTACTGCCGTCCTCCATCTCCGCGGTGAGGGCGGAAAACTGGATGATCCGCTCCTCGTCCACCTCGTTTACATAGTCATGCAGGCGCATGCCGCCAAAGCGCTCGGACTCCGCCATGGCAAAGAGCAACGCCCGCCACTGCTGGAAATACTGTCCGCCGGTCATGCTTTCCAGGCCCAGCAGCGGCGCGCACTCCCGCAGGCTTTTGCCCTGCGCATCGGAAACCACGTCCTGGAAGTGGTTATAGCTCAGGCTGGCCATGAGCAGGCTATCCACCAGATTCCAGGCGGCCTGGCGCAGGGTAAGGTCCCCGCGCCAGGTCAGATAATCCATCATGTTCGGCATGTCTGCCTCCTCCCGCATGCCTTACGGCGCTCAGGCACGCCCGGCAAACTCCGCCAGCGTCACAGCCTGCCCCGTAAGACGGGATTCTTCTGCCGCCAGGGCCATCAAATGGCTCTGCACGGACACCTTGGCGCTGGAAAGGGAAATCGCCTGGCTATCCCCCCGCAGGGTTTCCACAAACTCCCGCATAATGGCTTCGTCGCTGCCGCCGTGGCCGCTTTCGCCGGTGGTGATGTCATAGGCGGTTTCCTTGCCGGTGCGGAAGTCCGTATGGATCACCTGGTTCAGCCCCATGTCGCCCCACAGCTGGCCCTTGGTGCCCATGAGGGTGATGGTGCGGGTGCAGCGGGCGGTGAAGTCGCACATGGTAAAGGAAGCGGTGATGCCGTCCTCAAAATTCAGGTTGACCACCTGATGGTCCACCACGTCGTTATCGCAGGCAAAGACGCAGCGCCCGTAGGGGCCTACCCGCAGGGCTTCCCGCAACCCTTCTTCAGAAAGGTCGGAGGACACCGCGTGGCAGAAGTACTCGGAAAGGCGCTTGTTCTCCAGGTAGAAGCGCTGGGCGTTGTAGGGGCAGGTTTCCGCGTGGGGGCAGCCGTCGGAGCATCGGTCCGGCGCGCCGGCGGGCTGACGGGCGCGGTTAAAGTAGTTCAGGGAGCCATAGCTGGATACGCTCCGGCAGTCCTTGCCCACCAGCCACAGGAGAATATCCATATCGTGGCAGCACTTTTGCAGGATCATGGGGCTGGTTTCCTGGCTGTTGCGCCAGTTGCCCCGGACAAAGCTGTGGGCAGCATGGTAATACCCCACGCCCTCCATGGCCTGGATGCTCACCAGCTGGCCGATGGTGCCCGCGTCCAGCAGCTTTTTCAGCTGCCGGAAGAAGGGGCTGTACCGCAGCACATGGCAGATGGACAGGATGCGCCCGGCCTTCTCCGCCGCCTGGCCCATGGCGAGAATCTCCTGCTTGTTGGGGGACATGGGCTTTTCGCACAGCACGTGGTACCCCTTGTCCAGGGCGGCCAGCACGGGCGCGTAGTGCATCCGGTCCTGGGTGCAGATCAGCGCCGCGTCCGCCAGGCGGGGCTGGGCCAGCAGATCCTCCCAGGTGGTGAACACCCGCTCCGGGGGCAGGTGATGGTCCGCGGCAAACTTCTCCCGGCGGGCGGGATTGGGCTCGGCCACGGCGACGATTTCCAGTTCCTCCGGGTGTTCCAGGGCGTATACGGCATAGGCCTCCATGCCGCGCAGGCCCGCGCCGGCAACAACGGCGGTTACCTTCTTCATTTGCTTTTTTTCTCCTTTCTCTCCCAGTGGACGGTGGCCGCCTGGGGAAGTGCGCTCCGCAGCTTGGCCCGGGGATTGACGCACACCGGGGAAGCCGTCAGGGTCAGCATGGGTACATCGCTCAGGGAGTCCCCGTAGGCCCGGGACTCCTCCCAGTCCAGTTCCAGATGGTTGGCCGCCAGGTAGGCGGCAATGCGCAGGGATTTCTCCACGCCCTTGCAGTTTTCCCCCACCAGGCCGGTATAGCGCTGTCCATCCGGCCCCAGGCCGCAGGGGGTGGCCAGCACGGCGTCGAACCCCAGGGCCTGCCCAATGGCGCGCATGTATACCTCCGGGGAGGCGGAAACCAGCAGCAGGCGGTAGCCTTCCCTTTGCAGGCGGCGCAGTTCCGCCATGCCCGCGGGAAAGAGCCGCTTTTCCAGCCGCTGATGGAAAAATTCCAGGGCAAAGGCGTCCATTTCTTCCACGGAGTGCCCCTGCAAAAACGACAGAGCCTTGTTCTTGGCCCAGGTATTGGTATACCGTTTGGGCAGCAAAATGGGCATCATGCCCGCCCAGGCGGCCACAGCCAGGCGACGCAGGGGCAGCTTGCCCCGCCGCCAGGCGTACCACAAATAAGGAATAATGGAATCCCCGGGCGCCAGGGTCCCGTCAAAGTCGAACAAGGCGAATTTCACACGCTGCACCGGCGTCGTCTCCTTTCGTAAGGCTTGGGAAAACACGGCGCGCACCTTTCCCCCGCGCAGGGAACCCGCCAGGGTTACAGGGGGCACGATTGATCCAAATCCCGGTGGGTATAGTGCCGGGTGCCGTCCTTCATTTCCGCCAGGAGCTGCCCGTCGCCCAGGAGCTTGTATTTATAGGTGGTCAAGCCCTCCAGGCCCATGGGGCCCCGGGCGTGGATCTTGCCCGTGGCAATGCCCACCTCCGCTCCAAAGCCATACACAAAGCCGTCGGCAAAGCGGGTGGACACATTTCGGTACACCCCCGCGCTATCCACCCGCTGCAGGAATTCCGCGGCGGCCGCGTCATTCCCGGTCACGATGCAATCCGTATGGTGGGAGCCATGGCGGTTGATATGGTCTATGGCCGCCTCCAGGGAGTCCACCACGCGAATGGACAGGATCAGGTCCAGGTATTCCGTGTCCCAGTCCGCCTCTGTGGCCGGGTCGCAGGCAATCAGCGCCCGGGTTGCCTCGTCGCCGCGGAGCTGGACGCCCTTGGCCTCCATGGCCTGCGCCAGGGACGGCAGGAAGGCCTCCGCCACGTCCCGGTGCACCAGCAGGGTTTCCATGGCGTTGCACACGGAGACGTTCTGGGTTTTGCTGTCCACGGCCACCCGCAGGGCCATGTCCAGGTCAGCGTCCTTGTCCACATACACATGGCAGATGCCGTCCGCATGGCCCAGCACGGGGATGCGGCTGTTATCCATAATCCAGCGGACAAAGGCATTGCTGCCCCGGGGGATAATCAGATCGATGAGGGCATCCTCCTTGAGCATGGCGCCCACATCTTCCCGGGTTTCCAATAAAATCAGGCTGCCCTGGGGAAGTCCCGCCTTTTCCAGGGCGCGGGTCAGGGAAGCGTGCAGGGCGCGGTTGGTGCCCAGGGCTTCCCGGCCGCCCTTGAGCAGGGCGGCATTGCCGCTTTTCAGGCACAGGGACGCAATCTGCACCAGGGCGTCGGGGCGGCTTTCAAAAATAACGCCGATCACGCCAATGGGGCAGGTAACGCGGTACAGGTTCAGACCCGGGGTCAGCTCCCGGCTCAAGGTGGTGCGGCCGATGGGGTCCGGCAGCGCGCACAGCGCCCGCAGGCCCTCCACCACGGCGTTGAGCTTCTCCTCCCCAAAGCCCAGGCGCTTCACCAGAGGCGCGGCCAGCCCTTCCTCCTGGGCGCGCCGGAGATCCTCCTGGTTTGCCTGGAAGATCTCCGCCCGGTCCTCCAGGAGGGTTTCCGCCATGGCGTTCAGGGCAGCGTTGCGCTTTTCCAGGGGGCAGGCGGCCAGTTCCCAGGCGGCGGCGCGAGCCTCCCGGGCCAGGGCGTGCAAATCCTTCATGGGCATTCCTCCGAATCATTCACGGGTTGCGTTTCCGCGCCCCTATTATACGAAAAAAAACAACTGATTGCAATGCAATGGAAGATGTGCTATAATCAAAAACCAGCAGAAAACGGCGTGGCATAGCAAGAGGAGGGGTTTGGATGCCACATCAAAAGGGCATCAAGCCCGTCGCGCAAAACCGCAAAGCCTGGCACGACTACTTTGTGGAAGAGAAGTACGAGTGCGGCATGGAGCTGTTCGGCACGGAAGTGAAGTCCATGCGCCAGGGCCGGATCAACCTCAAGGAAAGCTGGGCGGTGGTCCGCGCCGGAGAAGTATGGGTGGAAGGGATGCACATCAGCCCCTATGAGCAGGGCAACCAGTTTAACCGTGATCCCCTGCGCCCCAAGCGGCTGCTTTTGCACAAAAGCGAAATCCGCAAGCTGGACAGCCTGGTACAGCGGCAGGGCTACACGCTGATTCCCCTTTCGGTCTACCTCAAGGATGGGCGCATGAAGCTGGAGCTGGGCCTGTGCAAGGGCAAGCAGCTCCACGACAAGCGGGACGACATGGCCCGCAAGGATGCCCAGCGGGAGATCCAGCGCGCCTTCCGGGACGCGCAGAAACGGTAAGGAGAGGACAATGGCCATGCGTGCACCCTGTTTACCCCAAGGCGGCGTTATCGGCATCTGCTCCCCCAGCCATGTGGCGGAGCGCGGCCGCTACGCGCGCATAGAAGCGGGCATCCGCGCCCTGGGCTTTCAGGTGCGGGAGGCGAACAACCTCTACCAGGATACCTACGGCTATCTGGCCACCCCCGAGGAGCGCGCCGCGGACTTCCACCAGCTGCTGTATGACGAGGACGTACGGCTGATTTTCTTTGGCGGCGGCGAAGGCGGCAATGAGCTATTGCCCCTGCTGGATTTCGACGCCATCCGCCGGCATCCCAAGCGCATGGCCAGCTTCAGCGACGGCACCACGCTGCTGTGCGCCATCTGGGCCAAGACGGGGTTGGAAACCTATTACGGCCCGTCCCCCAGCTGCTTTGAAGCGCTTACGGACTATGACCGGGGGCAATTCCTGCACCACCTGGTGCTGGACGACGCCGCGTGCCACAGGGCTGCCGGGCCATGGCACACGCTGGTGCCCGGTCAGGCGGAGGGCATCCTGGTGGGCGGCTATACGCGGAACTTCGCGCTGCTGCTGGGCAGTCCCTATTTCCCCTGCTCCCTGGAAGAAAAGCATCTGCTTTTCCTGGAGGATCACCAGCAGTTTGGGGGCGTGGACTATGTGAGCGCCATGATCTCCCATATAGAGCAGAGCGGCTTTATGGCATCGGTAACGGGCGTGCTCTTTGGCCATTATGCCCCGACGCCGCCGCCGGAGCTGCTGGCGCGGTTGACGCGCCTGGGGGAGAAATACGGCATTCCCGTGGCCTACTGCGACGACTTCGGCCACGGCGAAAATCACGCGGTATTGCCCATCGGCCGCGCGGCGCGGCTGGATACGCAGGCGCAAACCCTGCGTTACCTGTAAATAACACTTGCATTCTCTGCCCCAGATGGCATAGAATAGAGAAGGCGAAACATTGTCAGCTGTTCCTGGGGATGATCCGGTTTCGACGGGGGTTGTCGGGGACAGGATAAGCGAGCCGCGGACCCTGTACCGCGTAACAACGGGGAAAAACAAGAACTGACAATAGCGATTTCGCTTTCGCGGCCTAACGCCGCGACGCCAGCCCGGCCTGCCCGCGTGGCCGGTTCCTGACGTCATTTACGCGGGGAACGAGAACGCCTAAGCTTTGCAGCGTGCTTGTATTCATGAAGCTACTGATGCCTTCAGCCTGTCCGCGGGCGTAAGGCGGAGGGAATGTTAAATCACGGACTGCGCTCGGAGAAATTCCTGTAAACGAGCCTTCGGACAGGAGTTCGACTCTCCTCATCTCCACGTTGTCTATGCCATGCAGGGCCAGGTCGTAGGACCCGGCGCTGA
>OLPF01000125.1_pt1 | contig 88286 bp, 85 predicted proteins | sample 1673121 | NCBI WGS metagenome assembly OLPF01 (sample SAMEA3136756, study PRJEB25190) | human gut metagenome
ATCGGGATGGTCAAGAGGTAAGGCGGCTTTTGTGGGAAAAAGGTAATACCGTTGAGACGTGCAAGGTATTCGCAATGCCCACCAGGCTTTCGCAGGAGAGTTTGTTGGTCTGTCTGCTCATGAAGCGGTTGAAGGCGCTTTCCGAAATGCCGATGGCCTCCGCCAACGCTGCCTGCGTCATGTTGCGCTCACGAAGCAAATCTCTGATTCTGTCCCGAGGATTACCAGGGGTTCCAGGTAAATACGTATGCATTTGGTCAGCCTCCCCACGCTATCTACTTACCTTTATTTACCGCACGGCAAGAAAAATCCTGCGATGGGACTTGCATTTTTGCAAGTAAAAAGCCATTTTTCCCCACGGAGACGCAAATCCGCCGGTTTGCCCGTACCATCCCGAGAATTCATCTATAATCATCTCCGATGAGCGCGCATCAAAGATTCAACATTGGAGAGGAGACAACCCATGTCCAGAAGCAAACCGTATCCCTGCCGCATCACGTTCCCGCAAAGACACCTGAACCGGGGAAAAGGAATAATTCATTCCCAATCTGTGGAAGCTAGCAACAGGAAAGGGGAGTGAGCCATTCCTTGGAAATGCGCGTCCATGATGACAAGAAACTGGTGGAGGTCTGGCTGACCAAGACGGAGAAGGATGACCCGCAGGTCAAGGCAGAACTGATCGCCCTGTATGCACAATACAAATCCAGAAAATATATGGTTGCCGTGTTCCAGTCCGGGGAGCAGCCACTGTATCCCACCATCCGCGACCTGCTTGCGTATAACCGTCGGCGTTCGGCGGAGATGGCGGTGCAGCGGGCAAAAAAGACCCGCACCGAGGCACTGGAACGATAAACACACAACCGGCTGATGCTGCAGTACAGTCCAACCGGCGGAGGTTCGCGTTATCTGCGAATCTCCGTTTTTTTAACGCCGTCGTGGTCCACAAGAAGCGCCCTTGGGCGCGCAGCCGCAGGACCTGTCCTGCGATTTTTGCGGGGATTGGGGTGGCTACCCCAACAAGAATGTGCAGTGTGGTTATCACTGTGCATTGCTTGCTGGTACCATCTTTGTGATAAATAATTAAGTTCATCTGATGTAACGGTCAAGTTGAACTCGACCAGAATAATTCGCAAGATTGCCGCAATAATGGGATTGAAATGGATGAATTGCTTGCCAGAATAGTTTTCCGTACAACAGTGAAACGCGGATGCTATTCAAAAAAGATGCATGCTGCAATATTCCTTATTTGCTATTCGTTGTATTTAAGGAATTCCCAATTTAGAAGGAGGCGAACCCTGTGAAAAAAATTGCTCGGTTTTTGGTGCCTGTTTGCTTTGCCGTCGTTCTTTTGATGGGCAGTTGTATCTCAAATATGGCACAGGCACAAATCGTCAAACCCCAGGGGGAAGTGAATGGCTCCATCACAATGGAAGATGCCATAAGCAGCGCTAACGCTGCTGCTTCTAATGAGGGATATGATTTCTCTCAGCTTCCACTACGAGAGACCAAAGCAAATCTGGTATATAACGAAGAAAACAATACTTATGAATGGGTTGTCAGCTATATCGTGGAAAATGAAGCAGATCCCTATTTGCTGACCACCATAGATGCACTTACAGGAACAGTCCTTTCCATCGCCAAAACAAATTACTTTGAGCTGTACGATCAGTGGGAACTTCAGCGGCAGTTACCGCATGACCTTTGGTCAATGGAGGACCTGGTGCTTTTTGACACGATTTATCGAAGGTCTGAGTTGCTTCCAAGATATACGCTTCCAACAGAGAACGATCTATCGAAAGAAACGGCTATTCAAGTCTCTCGGGAGGCGCTATTCGACAAGTTCGATCTTTCAAATGCTTCTTTGGACAAATATGAATGCTCAGCCACTCTTATGCAAGATATTGGCAACCAACGAAAATGGTATGTATGCTTTGTAACCGTTGAAAAGCCAACCCAAGCAAATGTACAGTATCAAGTAACATTAGATGCACAGACCAGCGAAATACTTTTCTGTATAAAAAACTAATGAATGTATAACATAACCCTAATTTGATATTCAAAAAAGGAGTAACAGGTGTTGTACGTGATTATCATTTAGTAAATTCTTCTTCATAATATCAACGGGGACTGTTGAGAAAGAGACCATAAAAATGAGATAGACTGCTCTGAAAAGTGCTGCCTATCTCATTTTTATTGCAGGTCTACTTTGTTATGCCTGTTTTCTAGCATTCGATTTTTCGCTTTAGGGCTTAACAACTGTTAGTAAGTTTGCTCATAGAGATTCCAGCTGAACCATCCGGGCAAGGCGCTGCAACAGCTGCAGCATTTCCTGCGTGCTGAGGATGCCTTCTACATATTGATTGGTATAGGTGCTAATGGGATCGGTCACCGATGCAAAAAACGTTGCTTCCCCGCTTACGTGAAAGAATGGCCGGTAGCTTTCCATCCGCTCAATATCCTTGGGGGAAACATACCATCGAAGCTGCTCCAAAAAGCCAAGGGAGGAATTGATGTCCTTGATTTTCAACTGCGCGTCCTTTAAGGCTTGCGGCTCCAAAAAGTCTAGGGAAGCTATCAGCCGGTTCCGCTCTTCTTCATAGGCTGCGTATTCAGCCGCGTATTCCGGCCTTTCCACAGGGGCAATGGGCGTGTCGGACAAAAGCATGCTGGTTTCAGCCTTTGTATAGATCCTGGCCGATTCCAGGCGAGCCACTGCTTTTTCCATATCCAGATAGGAGCTGACGGTTTCCAGGTAGGCTAATGCCGCTTCCTGGTGCTCGCTGTAGGGATTGATCAGATATACCTGGAGCTGAATGTCATACATAGGCTCAAGCCCCTCCGACAGCACCAGCGGCAGCGGAATCCATCCGTTGCTCACCGAGAGCATATCTCCCATGTCCTGTTGGCTTAGCAGGGGAAGTTCCAGCTCTCCATTTACCATCCGTGGAGCGGCCAGCGGAGTGGTGTCCATAAAGTATTGGTCGATCTGCCCTAATAAGTCAGGGAAATCATGGCTGATGAAGTCCGGCGCCACGTGGTCCTTTTCGCATTGTTTGATATACATATTCAGCAGCAGGGTAAAGGCGCTGTGGCGCAGCGAGCGCTGCGTATCCCAAACTACTCTGCCCAGGTCCTGGGATTTTTCATATTGTACCGCGAGCCACGGAAGAAATTCGGAAAAGGTACGCGGCAAATCTTCCTCCGTCAGGCCGAACTCTTCCATGGTTTTGGTGTTAATGCAAAGCATGTGTGCGGTGGCAGTTTTGGGGAATGCCGCATAATGCCCATCCTGCTTGAGCAGCGCGGTAAGATTCGGGTCCATGGCGTCCATGGCGGAAACCAGCGTGCTGCTGGCGTCCAGGGGAACATAGTACTCCTTTTGCATGAGCACCGACAAACAGCCGGTGGATACATCAATCCAATAGATATCGTAGGCGTTATTCTGCGTAATCATATCCTGCATAAGTTTTTCTGCGTCAAAGTACATACTCGTAGGAAGTGACAGGACCCGGACGTCATGATTGGCTTCAAAGTCTTGCAGGATCTGCTTTTCTTCAAGACTTGCGATGGTCAGGAGCGGCAGGGACGTATCCGGCTGCTCCACCACAAACAGGCTGCTGTAATCTCCCAGCACATACCGGTCCCCGGCCACACAGGCAGGATACCAGGTTGCTTGACCGGAGAGGGGTGAGCGGTCGTAGGCTTGTATCCCGGTGCTTTCCTGGTACTGGTAAACCTGCAGCGCGTCTGCCAGATAGAGACAAGCGCCGTCCTCTGTGGCAGCCAGACAGCATGCTGGCTGCTCCAGCTGCGCAAGGGTGGCTTGCTCGCCGGTGGCCAGATTTACCCGACGAAGCTCACCGGTGGACAGGGAGGCATAGATGGATGCTTCATCCGCAGGAGCGATAGACACAACAGCGGGAACAGCCACTTCACGGATTTCTCCGCGTTCGCTGTCACCGTAAAGCAGCACGCTTCTTTCAGCGCTTGTCCAGAGCAGCGCCGCCCAGGAAGTATACGTAAGGGGCGCAAATGCCGCAAGATCCACATAGCGCTGTTCATCCTGGCTGATGAAAAAGGCTTCGCAGTTCAGCGGCGCGCCGCAGGGATTGCATGCTTGCATTTCCTGCTCCATGCAGTACAGGGATAACGCTTGCTCCTCGTAGGAGAGCACATAGAGCAGCCCATCCCGGTACGCAATGCGGCTATTGGGGCAAAGATCGGAATAGACCAGGGTGGATTCCCCATAAGACGCCTCCGCCAGGGAGACACGGTAAAGCGATCCATTCGTAAGCACCCAGAGCAATTCTCCCGAGGCCGCAACACTGATCGGCTGTGCAAGCCCATCAGATATGCCGCTCAAATCCAGCGCCTGCGGAGACGCAAAAGCTGTGCCCATCAAGAGCAAGACAACGCAGCATATCAGGGCAGCAATGCGCAGCTTTTTCCAACTTATTTTCATGATTGAACCTCCTGAAAATGCACCTGTGGTGTTTACATCAGCGGATGATTTTGCATCAGATCGAAAATGAGGTTATGTTCCAGCGGCAAGTACGGACGTATACTGGCTGATCCTATTGTACCAGACAACGGACGAATAAGTCAAGGAATGCTGAGCAGGGGATAGATCAGGATGCGGCAGCCTTTGTTTCAAGCTTGGATGTTTACACGGAGCACAGACTTGCATTCTTGTCTTTTCAGGTGTACAATATTATCTGTAAACATCAAAAACAATGTCGATAAAATGGAAAACACGCGATTCCATGGCACCCGAAACCGTCTGAAAGGGGAGCGATACCGTCATGACCGAACGCTTTGACATTGCGGGCTATTGCCGCATCTCGGTGGACGATGAACTGGACCGGGATAACGTCTCCATCGAAAACCAGAAAGCCATTATCCAGGACTTTGTGAGGCAGCGCTTCCCGGATAGTACCCTGACCTTTTACGCGGACCGGGACCGCTCCGGCTACACCTTTGAACAGCGGGAAGGCTACCAGGCTATGCGCAAGGGACTCATTACCCATAAGTACGATATCCTGGTGGTCAAGGACTTCTCCCGTTTTTCCCGCCGCAATTCCCGCGGGCTGGTGGAACTGGAGGACCTGCGGGATGCCGGGGTGCGCATCATTTCCATCGGCGACGGCATCGACTTTCCCAACGACGATGACTGGCTGAAAATCCAGTTCCAGTTCCTGATTAACGAAATGCCCGTCACCGATACTTCGAAGAAGGTGCGCAACGTCATCAAGCGTCGCCAGCAGGATGGACAGTGGATCTGTGCCGCACCCTACGGATATATCGTCAATAAACGCAAGGAATTTGAAATTGTCCCCACGGAAGCGGAGATCGTCCGCCGCATCTTCCACCTTTACAATGAGGAGGGCTGGGGTTACAAGAAGATTGCCAATGCCCTCACCGAACAGGGCGTGCCAACCCCCCGTATGTCCGAGCAGCTACGAAAGGAAGCCGGTGGCGAGGAATACAAGCGGGAGGTGAAGGCAGCCTGGGCCATCGTTACCGTGCAGGGCATCCTCGATAACGATTTTTATATCGGCACCCTTCGCCAGGGAAAGACCACCCGCGCCAAGATCAACGGCAAGGACGTGAAGCGCGACGATGGCGAGCACGTGGTCATTGAGAACCACCATCAACCCATCATCGATTACCGTACCTTTGCCATTACCAAGGCCCTGCGGGAAAAGCGTACCCGCACCAATTACCGGGGCGTGAAGAAGTATGACAACTTCTATTCCGGCTTCCTGGTTTGCGGGGATTGCGGCAGCCCCATGTTCGCCATGAGTCGCGGCGATCTTGCGCCTGCCTATACCTGCGGCACCTATCATCGCCGGGGAACGGCCGGGTGTACCTCCCATCATATCCGCGTGGACAAGCTGGATGAACTGCTGAAAATATACGTGAAGAAGGTGATGGACTCCTCTACCTCCATGCTGGAACGTCTCAACGCCGATCTGGCCCGCGAAAATGATCAGGTGACCGAGACCGAGCAGTCCGCGGATCACCTGGCGGAGGTGCTGGAGGATCTGCAACAGGAGCTGAAGGCCACCAAACGCCAGCGCATCCGGGACATCATGAAACACCCGGAGCAGGAGGAACTGCTGGAGGCTACCTATGACGAGCTGGAGAACGACCTGCAGCGGAAAATCGAAGGCCTGAACCATCAGATTGATCTGCTCAGCGACCGGCGCAATACCATCATTCAGGTGAACCGTACTGCGAAAACCGCCTTGGATGTGTTCCAGGATATCCTGGAAAAAGACAAGCTGGACCGTAACGACCTGGAACTGATGATCCGGGAGATACGGGTGTATGAGGACCATCTGGAGCTGAAGCTCCAGGCGGACATCGACGCCCTCATTCGCAGCGGCAGCCTGGAGGATACCGTAAATTTTAAGGGGGACATCGAAAACAGAAATTGCCGGCTTGTCCAGACGGCCCGGAACCAGAAGGACAAGGTTTTCGATGTCCATGTTGTCAGTGACGGCGACCCGCTGGAGATTTACACTGACCGGGATGGAGAGGTCATTCTGAAGAAATATTCCCCCATTGGGGAGATGTCCTCGTTTGCCAAGGATTATACGGAATCCCTGTTCCGTTCTCTGGGACATATTGCGTGCATCGTGGATAGGGACCAGGTTGTGGCGGCCAGCGGTGTAAGCAAAAAGGAACTGTGGGATAAGCCCATCAGCCATGATTTGGAGGCGGCCATTGCCAATCGCCAGACGGTGGCGCTAAACCGGCAGAATGGCAGCCGTACCGTAGCGGTTACCAGCGAGGAAGATCCGTCTGGCTATACCGCGCAGGTGCTTTCTCCCATTATTGCCGATGGGGAAGCCATTGGCGCGGTGCTGCTGCTTAGCCGTGAACAAGGCGCACGCATGGGGGATACGGAGCTGAAGGTGGCAGAAACGGCTGCGGGCATTGTGGGGCGGCAGATGGAGCAATGAACCCACTGCTGCTGTGCCTGCTCGTGGTGGCATGGATGGCAACACCGCTGGAGCTATCCCTTGTGTTAAGCGCGGGGGAGGGAGCCACGGGCCAGGCGCGCTTAAAGGTCTGGGGCATTCCCCTGCGCTGGGCTTTCCGGACGCGCCAGGAAGGCGGCCGATTACGGCTGCTGGTACGGGGCAGGCGCATCCATACAGGGGAGCATCAGGCGCCTCCCATTACGCCAGGGCGAGCAAAAGTATGGCTGGGCACGCTGTTGCGCACGGATAAGGCCAGAAAGTGGCTTTTCAACGGCATCCATCTCATCCATTGCGAGGCTAAGATTCGTCTGGCCTTAAGCGATGCAGCCCAAACGGCGTTGCTGTCGGGGGCATTGACCACCCTTGGCGGATGGTTGCCTGGCAAGGTGCAGCTGCACGTGATACCGGATTTCTGGAGCGGACACAGCGCTTTTGCGCTGCGTGCGGCAGTGGCCACCCGCCTGGGAACGCTGGTCATTACGGCCGCGCTGGTGCTAGCGGCGTGGATCGGTGAACGTGCCGAACATCCAAAACATAAGGAGGGAACATGATGGAGCATCCCATTGGGGAGATGATGCAAAGCACCATGGCCAGTATCAAGGACATGGTGGATGTAAATACCGTGGTGGGGGACCCGGTGGTAGCGGCTACCGGCGCGACGATCATCCCGGTGAGCAAGGTTTGCTTTGGCTATGTAACCGGTGGTGGCGACCTTCCTTGCGAGGAAAAGAACAAGCTGCATCCACCGCTGGAAAGCTCCGCCTTCCCCTTTGCGGGGGGAAGCGGCGCGGGCGTTTCCGTGCAGCCGGTGGGCTTTCTGGTGGTCTCCGGCGAGGAGGTACGCATGCTTCCCGCGCAGCCGCTGACGGTGGCGGATCGTATGGTGGAGCTGCTTCCCGGCGTGGTGGAGGACATGAAGCACATTTTCTCCAAGGATGGACGTAAGCAGAGCAGCACACCCATCTATGGGGAGGGATGAGCATGCATAAGCAAAGGATGCGGGAGGAGAACTTCCAGACGGAAGGCTCCTCCCGAGCTTTTTCCTGGGGAAAGGTGCGCTGGATGGCCGTGCTGATGGCGGCGCTGTGCGCGTTGCTTTGGCGGCCTGCAACAGCGCAGGCCCAGGAAGTGGATAGTTCCGCTGCATCGGCGATTGTTATCGACGCGCAGCATGGTACGGTGCTGCTATCCCATCAAGCGGAGGTGGAGCGTCCCATGGCCTCCACCACCAAGGTGATGACTGCGCTGCTGGCCCTGGAGGAATGCGACCTGACTGAATTGGTCACTGCCGGCCATAATGCCTTTGGCGTCCCAGGCACGAGCATTTACCTGAGTGAAGGGGAGACCTTGACCATGGAGGACATGCTCTATGGCTTGATGCTTGCCAGCGGTAATGATGCTGCGGTGGCCATTGCCGAGCATATTGACGGATCTGTGGCGGCCTTCTGCGAGCGTATGACGGCTCGTGCGCGGGAGCTGGGGTGTGAGCACACGGTCTTTCTGACGCCCCATGGACTGCCCCAGGACGGGCACTATACCACCGCCCACGACCTGGCCCTGATTGCCCGGGAGGCCATGAAAAACGAAACCTTTCGGCAGATTGTTTCCACCACCCGTGCCACCATTCCCTGGGAGGGAAGGGAGTACGACCGCATCCTGAATAACAAAAACAAGCTGCTCACCACGTACCCGGGTGCTACCGGCATTAAAACGGGTTATACCCGCGCGGCCGGCCGGTGCCTGGTTTCCAGCGCGCAGCGGGACGGCATGGAACTCATCTGCGTTGTGCTGAATTGTGCCGACTGGTTTGATGAATCTGCCCGGCTGCTGGACGCCGCATTTACTGAATATGGCTGGTTTACCATGCTGGAAGCCGGGGAGACCGTCCGGGAAATGCAGGTGGAGGTAAGCGACGGTACCATGTTGCCCATTGTGGCGCAGGGAGAATTGGGGGGAGTAGCGTCCAAGGATAGCCTCCCCAGCCTGGAGTTGGACCTTCCGGAACGCCTGGAAGCACCCATTGACCGGGGAGAACCTTTAGGCACAGCGCGCATGGTGGTGCAGGGTGAAACGGTGGCACAGGTTCCGCTTGTGGCGGGGGAGGCTGTGAAACGGGATGACTTTCCCCACCGAATCCGTCACTATTTCTCCCTCTGGATCACCTTCTGAGCCGGAAACTGTCTTTTCATGGCCTGATCTTTTCAAAGCGCTCTTGTGTTTTTCTGCGTTTTTTGGTATGCTTACATGGATGTGGCAAAGGCTGCGCAGGCGGCTCTTGTAACCGAAAGGGCGGAGAGGCAAGTGCTAAAGGTTCGTAAATGTTCGCGGGAGGAGCTGAAAAAGCTGCCTCCCCTTTCCGATGCTTGCCTTTGTGGTGATGAAACAGTGCTTCGCATGGGCCGCAGCGGTTTCTCCCTGGGCTATGTACCCATGGAGAAGGCGCAGTGGCGCACGTTTCCGCCGGCGCTTCCGCTGCCACTGCCGGAAATGGCTTTTTTGCTGTCGGCCTCGGTTTACGGCGCCTTTCAGGAAGAACGCTTCTGTGGCCTGGCCGTGATTCGCAAGGATGAGCACGGCTGGGGGGAGATCCTCGATCTGCGCGTGGACGCTTCCTGCCGTAGGCAGGGAATTGCCACAGCGCTGCTGGCCTCCTGCGAGGGCTTTGCCCGACGGCGTTCGCTGGAGGGGTTGCGCATTACCGTAAGCGATCAGAATCCGGTAATGTGTCAGTTTCTGGAAGCAAGCGGTTTTCAGGTGCAGGGTGTGGACCGTTTTCTGTACAGCCGCTTGCCGGAGGAACGTCAAAAACCCCTTGCCCTGCGGGCATGTGCGCTGTTTTGCTATAAGATGATGGAAAGAGGTTGAACCCATGCGCTTGCAAAAGTATTTGGCCCAGAGCGGCGTAGCGTCCCGACGCGCGGCGGAAAAGCTGATTGCCGAAGGTCATGTGACGGTCAACGGGGAGAAAATCACCCAGATGGGCGTACAGGTGGAGGAAACAGATCGCGTAGCGGTGGATGGCAAGGTCGTCCATTTGGAAGAGGAAAAGCATTATTTGCTTTACTATAAACCCATCGGTGAGGTAACCACCGTACAGGACCCGGAAGGCCGCCCCACAGTGCTGGACAAGTTCCGGGACTATCCTGTTCGCCTGGTACCGGCAGGACGGCTGGACTTTGATAGCGAAGGCCTGCTGCTGCTTACCAATGATGGGGACGTGATCCAACGGGTGTTGCATCCCAGCCATGAGGTGGAAAAAAGCTATCTTACCAAGGTTAGCAATCACCTTACCCCCGAGGAGCTGCATCGCCTGAAGTCCGGTGTATTGCTGGATGGCCGTATGACCTCACCAGCACGCTTGCGCGTCATCAAGGAAGAGACCTTCTCCACCACGGTATTGGTAAGCATTCATGAGGGGCGAAACCGTCAGGTACGCCGCATGTTTGAAGCTGTGGGTCATCAAGTGGTGGCATTGAAACGGGTTCGTTTTGGTCCCCTACAGCTGGGGGATCTTCGGCGGGGCTGCTGGCGCTATCTCACGGATGAAGAAGTACAGCGGTTAAAGGAGCTATAAGCATGAGCTTTCTGTTGCGCAGTGCCCGCTATCTGGCACAGGATGCTCTGCGCCAGTCCCTTCAGCCCGGGGCACATGTGGTGGATGCCACCATGGGTAACGGACATGATACCTGCTTTCTGGCAGAGCTGGTGGGGGAGAGCGGACAGGTTATCGCTTTTGACCTGCAGGCCGATGCGGTGGAGAGAACGCGCCATCTTCTGGAAAGCAAAGGACTGATGGAACGGTGCGTTCTCTACTGCCTGGGGCATGAACATATGCAGGAGGTTGTGCATGAGCCGCTGGATGCGGTGATGTTTAATTTAGGGTGGCTTCCGGGTGGCGATAAATCCATTACTACCCATTGGGAAACCACCAGGCAAGCGGTAGATGCCGCACTCCATCTGCTTCGCCCGGAGGGGCTGCTTACCCTATGCGCTTATCCTGGTCACCCCGCTGGGGATGAAGAACGCGCATGCCTAACGGCCTATTTCGCTTCCCTGCGTCCGCAGGCATTCAACGTTCTGCATCAAAAATTCCTCAATGCCGGTCCCGGTGCGCCAGAGTGCTTCCTGGTGCAAAAGCAGGCATAGATGATATGAAACAAGCCCACGGTGCCTTTGCAACCGTGGGCTTTCCCATATTCAAAAGTATCTTCCGCTGCCCTCTGTAAATCTCTTGTGAAGCATACAAAAAGGGAAGCAAGCCTGAAAGGCTTGCTTCCCTTTTGCCAATCCCAGACCGGATTACACCAGCTCCAGGATCACCATTTCCGCAGCATCGCCGCGACGGGGTCCCAGCTTGTAAATGCGGGTATAGCCGCCGGAGCAATTCTTTTCCGCGTTGCGGGCCTTGTACTTGGGGCCAATTTCACGGAAGAGCTTCTCCACCACGGGATGCTTGTTGTCCTTGGTGCGCTCCTTGTAATCCTTCTTGTTTTCGTCGGCCTTCTTCTGCTCCTTCAGGTCGTACAGGTACGCCATCATCAGACGGCGGGCATGCAGCTTGGAGGGAGCGTCGTTCACAACTTCCAGGGTCATCAGCTGGCCCTTATCGTTGTGGGTTTGCTTGGTGGTCTGCACGTTGTTGTCGCATTCCTTGATCGCCAGGGTAATCATGCGATCGGCAATGCGGCGCACTTCCTTGGCCTTCGCCTCGGTGGTCTCAATGCGGCCGTACCAGATGAGGTTGGTCACCTGATTACGCAGCAGCGCCTTGCGCTGATCGGCCGTGCGACCCAGCTTGCGTTGATGTGCCATGGGGATGTTCCTCCTTTACGGTCGGGGGAGGGAAATACCCAGCCCCGCTTCCGCTCCGTCTTATTCTTCGTTGGGACGCAGGCCGAGACCCAGCGCTTCCAGCTTCTGCTCGACCTCTTCCAGGCTCTTCCGGCCCAGATTGCGAACCTTCATCATGTCTTCCTGATTACGCTGCACCAGCTCGGCCACGCTGTTGATGCCGGCCCGCTTCAGGCAGTTGTACGCACGCACCGACAGATCCAGCTCTTCGATGGTCATCTCGAGAACCTTTTCCTTCTTGTCGTCCTCGGGCTGCACCATGCTTACCGGCATTACCTGATCGGTCAGGCTCACAAACAGGGACAGATGCTCGCTGAGGATCTTCGCCGCGCCGCTAATGGCCTCGTCGGGCATCAGCGTGCCATTGGTCCAAATCTCCAGCGTCAGTTTATCATAGTCCGTGATTTGCCCTACACGGGTATCCTCCACGGTGTAGTTCACCTTCCGGATGGGGGTGAAGATACTGTCCATGGGAATCACGCCAATGGGCATGTTGGGATTCTTGTTCTTGTCCGCGCTTACATAACCGCGGCCCTTTTCCAGGATCAGCTGCATTTGCAGATGCGCGTCCTCGTTCAGGGTGGCGATGTGCAGCTCGGGATTGATAATCTCCACCTCGTCATCCACATGGATGTCCGCGGCGGTAACCTCGCAGGGCCCCTGCGCGTCGATGGTAACCTGCTTGGGAGTGTCGCAGTACATCTTTGCTGCCAGGCACTTGAGGTTCAGGATCAGTTCAGTGACGTCCTCTTTCACGCCCGGTACAGTAGAGAACTCATGCTGCACACCCTCGATGTGCACAGAAGAAACCGCCACGCCAGGGAGGGAGGACAGCAGCACCCGGCGCAGGGAGTTGCCCAGGGTGTGGCCGAAGCCGCGCTCCAAGGGTTCCACAACAAACTTGCCGTAGCAGTTGTTCTGGCCAACTTCCACGCACTCGATGCGTGCCTTTTCGATTTCGACGATCATTTCGTTTACCCTCCTCTAATGGTTCAAGCCTGAAGGGTAGCGTCTCCGGGAGAGCAGCCACAGGACTGCACCTCCCAGGACACCCCTCATTACCGGGAGTAGAACTCGACGATCATGTTCTCCTGCAGCTGCAGGTCGATATCCTCGCGGGCAGGCAGCGCATTCACGGTGCCGGTCAGGTTGGGAGCGTCAAAGGTCAGCCACTTGGGGGTCAGCACGGAAGTGCCCTCCCGCAGCGCCTTGAACATTTCCTTCTCGGCGGAGGTGGGGCGCAGGGTAATCACGTCGCCAACCTTCACGGAATAGGAGGGGATGTCCACCTTCTTGCCGTTCACACGGATGTGGCCGTGGCCTACCACCTGACGCGCCATGCGGCGGGTCTTGGCCAGGCCCAAACGGTACACCACGTTGTCCAGACGCAGCTCCAGCAGCTGGAGCATGTTGTCGCCGGTGATGCCCTTCATGTTCGCGGCCTTCAGGTAGTAGCGGTGGAACTGCTTCTCCAGAATGCCGTAAACAAACTTAACCTTCTGCTTTTCCTTCAGCTGCGCCCCGTACTCAGAAACCTTCTTACGACGGGTGCCGCCGGGATTACGGGTAGACTTCTTGTTGCTGTAGCCCATCACTGCCGGGGAAATATCGAAGCTCCGGCACTTGCGGGCGATCGGTTGCTTATTGACAGCCATTGTATGTTGTCCTCCTTCAATACCTTACACGCGGCGGCGCTTGGGCGGACGGCAGCCATTGTGAGGAATGGGCGTCACGTCCTTGATCATGTTCACTTCCAGACCCGCAGCCTGCAGGGAGCGGATCGCGGCTTCACGTCCGGAGCCGGGGCCCTTTACATACACTTCCACGGTCTTCAGGCCGAATTCCATGGCCGCCTTGGCAGCGGTCTCGGCAGCCATCTGCGCCGCAAAGGGCGTGGACTTCTTGCTGCCGCGGAATCCCAACCCGCCGGAAGAGGCCCAGGACAGGGCATTGCCATTGGTGTCGGTGATGGTCACGATGGTGTTATTGAAAGAAGAACGGATATGGGCGGCGCCGCGCTCCACGAGCTTCTTCTCACGGCGCTTGCGCGTTACCTTCTTGAGCTTTTGCTTGGTGGGTGCCATTTTTATCCCTCCGTGCCCTCTTGGGGCGTATCATTGCGTCAGGCCGAAATTACTTGGTGGCCTTCTTCTTGCCAGCAATGGTCTTCTTGGGACCCTTGCGGGTACGAGCATTCTGCTTGGTGTTCTGACCGCGCACCGGCAGTCCCCGGCGGTGACGTACGCCACGGTAGCAGCCGATTTCCATCAGCCGCTTTACATTCAGGGAAACTTCCCGGCGCAGATCGCCTTCCACCTTCAGGTGATGCTCGATGTAGTCACGCAGCTTGCTGATTTCAGTCTCGGAGAGATCCTTGATCCGGGTGTCGGGATTGATGCCGATCTCCGCAATCATCTTCTGAGAGGTCGTCAGGCCGATGCCGTAGATATAGGTCAGGCCGACTTCCACGCGTTTTTCTCTGGGCAGGTCGACGCCCGCAATGCGTGCCATGTGTGTAATACACCTCCAAATTGTGCTTGCGGCCCATGCCGCGATGAAAGAAGCGGATTCTTCACATTCCTCCAGGCAACCCTACCAGGAAGAAGGCGCGTTCATCCGCAGCTTCGTGTCCCGCGAGGTGAATGCAGGCGGGACGGCACCACGCATCGCCGGAAGGCGCTGAGCGCAATGCCTGCCAAAAAATTTGAGAAGACTTATGGTTAACCGGTGGAACACATCCTTAGAGGAGGACATGCAGCCGCCCACCAGTCGAACCTACTCGGCAACCATTACATTTTAGCACGAAAGCAAGAAAATGTAAATATTTATTTGCCCCTTTTCAAACATTTTTTCGGGCTTTCGGGGAGATTTTTCGCGGGTTTCCGGGGCATGGCGCGTGCAACTCACTCCACATCCGCAAGGGGGACCACCGTGCCTGTTTTTCTTGCTTTTTCGGCACGGAAAACAGCCAGATGCCCGTTCACGGAATCCTCAATGGATGTGCAGGAAATAGAAGGCGTTTTGCCCTGCAGCACGCGGACAAAGTCCTCCACCAGCCGCAGGTCGCCGCCCCCGTGGGTGCCGTTGGCGCCGCTCTTGTCCCCGCCGATCCCCAGATCTACGGTTTCCTCCCGCCAACCGGCTTCGCTGGCTGTATCCACGGCGCGCACCACATAGCGGGAATCATCGAATACGCCCTTGATCTCTCCGCGGGTTCCAATGATATGTATGTTCCGCTCCGGCTTGGCCGCTCCGCCGATCATGTTCAGGGTTCCCGTGGCGCCGTCGGCAAACTGCAGCATCACCGACTGGTGATCCACCACGGTGTGATCGCATTTCCAGACGCAGCGCCCATAGTTGCTGTTCCCCTTTAGGGAGGCAATCTTGTCCTCCAGGGTGGGATGCTCCAGCCCTTCCAGGGAATCCCACACGTAAAAGGCCCAGCGGTCGGGGTGATCGATATAGTGCTTTTTGGCGGAGTAAAGGCAGTCTGCTTCTATGGGACAATCCACCATACAGCGCGTGCCGGCCCTTGAAGGCGTTTTCTCCGGCGCAAACTGGAAATCCCCGCCGAAGCTGGATACCAGGGTGGGCCTTACGCCGCTTTTGAGCCAGATCATCAGATCCAGGTCATGGCAGCATTTGGCCAGCAGCATGGAGGCACCGCATTTTTCCTCATTGCTCCACTTGCCGCGAATGTAGGAGACCGCCAGATGATGGTAGCTCACATGTTCCGTGCATTGTATATTGATGATTTCGCCGATGTCGCCCCGCAGAAGCCTTTCCTTGATTTGCGCGTAGAAAGGCGCGTAACGCAGTACGTGGCAGATCATCACCCGGCGGCCGGTTTCCCGGGCAGTGCGCACAAGCTCCCACATCTCCGCCTCATTGACCGCGAAGGGCTTTTCCAACAGCATGTGGTATCCGGCGCGGAGCAGGGGAATGGCCGTGGAGACATGCTGCGTGTCCATGGTGCCATCGATGATGGCATCCGCAAGCTTTGGACGGGCGGCCAGTGCTTCGGCGCTTTCGAAACACATGTCCTGCGGGATATGGTAGCATGCAGCTGCTTTCTTGCGGCGGATGGGATCTGGATCGGCTACTCCGACGATGGTCAGCGCTTCCGGATGGAGCTTCGCATAGGATGCGTAGAGCATGGCGCGATGTCCCGCGCCTACAATGATAGCGGAAACCGGCATGGTTTCTGTCCCCCTTTGGAGTATGTGTTGTTACGAAAATGCACTTATTTTATTATGAAGAAAAGGAAATCCATTGTCAAGGCAAAAAACAGGAATACGGATTTCTTACAAAAAACAGGAATACGGATTTCTTTCGCGCCGCGAGGGAGACATGTATGCATTACAGCCAGCTCCATATCCCCATCGAACGCTGAAACTTTGCCACTCTTCGGCAAGCACACCGCTCAAGGCGTCCTGCCAGATGGCGGGGGCATGGCGCTTAAGGCTGATATTGCTTGCACTCTCAGGGGATTTGTGCTACCATAGCCATGCTTGGAGCGGCCGGGCACGGCGTATTTCCGCGGGCGGAAGGCAGAGCCAAAATGAACACGGGCGATTAGCACTGCCCGGTATATCGCTGGCCGCTAGGAAAATAAGGATGCTTCCTAACCAGAGGCTGCCCGCAGGGCATGCAGAACGAAATACCGGCGCTATTTCGGCGTGCTTGTGGCGGGATGGATGCCATAGCGCTGCTATGGCCGCAGGGGAGCGATACGCGCGAAGAAAGGGTTTTTATTCCGATGATGAAAGCACTGGGTAGCATATTGGGCGAAGTAATGTATTGGTGCTATGCGCTGGTGCAAAATTATGGCCTGGCCATTATACTGTTTACACTGCTAACCAAGGTTGTGCTGCTGCCTTTTAGCATATGGTTGCATAAGAATGGCATCAAGATCGTGAAACTCCAGGCGAAAATCAACACGGTGAAAGCGGAATACTACGGGGACGCCGGTATGATTGCGGAAAAGCAATCGGAGCTGTATAAGCAGGAGAAATACAATCCCTTGGTAAACCTGATTCCCATCATGATCCAGTTGATCCTGCTGATGGGCCTGATCGAGGTGATTTATCATCCGCTTACCTATATCCTTCACCTGGATAGCGCTTATATTCAGCAGCTGGTTGATTCAGCCATGTCTCTTCGGGGCATAACGGAAGCTGGAGCCTCCATTCAGCTAAGTGTGGTTGATCTGGTCAAGACGGGGGAGCTGCAGGGGGCGCTCGCCATGCTGCCGGAGAATATGGACACAGCGCTGCGGCAAATCGAAGGCCTGCGGATGGACTTCCTGGGAATCAATATGTGTGGGATTCCCAGTGAATTGGGCGGGCTGTACGTGCTTTCGCCACTGCTGGCGGCGCTCTCCTCCTGGCTGCTGTGCATGTTCCAGAACGCACAGAATGTTTTGCAGAGCGAGCAGGGCCTGTGGAACAAGTATGGAACCATGCTGCTCTCTGTGGGGATTAGCCTCTATCTGGGCTGGTTTGTACCCATCGGCGTGGCGCTGTATTGGGTTGTGAGCAATCTTTGCGCCATTCTGCAAACCATGGCGCTGAATCAAATCATCAATCCGAAAAAGTATGTTGACTACGAAGAACTGGAACAAAGCCGACAGCGCCTGCGGGCCATTGAAAGCCTGCAACCGGACGCGCACACTCCTGAAGCCAAGGAGAACGCTCGGCGGGAAAAGGCTGACTATAAAAAATTCTTTTCCATTGAAAACAAGCACCTGGTTTTCTTTTCGGAGAAAAGCGGATATTATAAATACTATCAGGATATGATGGCATACGTTCTCACCCATTCCAACGTTGTCATTCATTATGTCACCAATGATCCCAACGACCAAATCTTTGCAATCGCAAAGGAGACCCCCCAGATTCATCCCTATTATATCAGTATGAAAAAGGCCATTACGCTGTTCATGAAGATGGATGCGGACATGGTGGTCATGACCACGCCTGACCTGGACAACTATTATCTCAAACGCAGCTATGTCCGAAAGGATATAGAGTATGTCTACGTTCCCCATGGCATGGCATCGCAGATATTGACCATTCACAAGGGCGGATGCGATCACTTTGACACGGCGTTTTGCGCGGGACAGCATCACATTGATGAAATGCGCGAAATGGAAGAAATGTATGGCACCCGAAAAAAGAATCTGGTCCCGGTGGGGTATGGCTTGCTGGATGATCTGATCGCCGCCTACGCGCAGCAGGAGCATGGGGCCCACGAACGGCCCATTGTCCTGATAGCGCCTTCCTGGCAGAAGGATAACATTCTTGATACCTGCATCGACGGGCTGATTCGCAGCCTGCTGGCGGAGGGCTTCCGCGTGGTTGTCCGCCCGCATCCTGAGTACGTCAAACGATTCCGCACGCAGGCCAATGCGCTGAGGGAGCGCTGGGCGCATGTGGATGCCGAACGGCTGAGCATGGAAATGGACTTTACCTCCAATGTGACCATTTTTACCGCCGACACGGTGGTGACGGACTGGAGCGGGATTGCCTATGAATTCAGTTTCGCGACGCTGAAAAAAACCCTGTACATCGATACCCCCATGAAGGTGTCCAACCCGGACTTCTACCGTTGCAAAACGCCTCCCTTTGACCTGAACATCCGTGACAGGATTGGCGTACGCCTAAAGCCCGAAGAGGTGGAAAAGGCCGGCGCCACCGTGCGTGCCATGCTGGCTGGCCAACGGGAAAACGAGGAAACCCTGCGGGCTATCCGTGACGAAAGCGTATTTCATATTGGGCATAGTGGAGAATACGCCGGAAAGTACCTGCTCCAGCGCCTGTTGGAACGTGCCAAGAAGCAATGACCGGTTGAAGAAACACAACGGGAATTACCCCATAGAAAGGAAGCGCTACACTGCATGAAAGCATTGATTCTCAATTCTGGCCTGGGCCACCGCATGGGCGTCCTTACCTCCGAGCATCCCAAGTGCATGACGGAGCTCTCCACGTCCCAAACGATTCTGAGCCGCCAGCTGAAGTTCCTTGCTGATGCCGGCATCCATGAAGTCGTCATGACCACGGGATATTTTGACGCCGTGCTGGTGAACTACTGCAATTCCTTGGAGCTGCCCTTGCATATCCAGTTCATCAAAAATCCCTTGTACGCCGAAACTAACTATATTTATTCCATTTACTGTGCCCGGGAGGCGCTGCGGGGTGATGATATCCTGATGATGCACGGAGACCTGGTCTTTGAATATTCCGTGCTGGAGGACATCGTCAACCATGCCGGGAGCTGCATGAAAGTTTCCTCCACCCTGCCTTTGCCGGACAAGGACTTTAAGGCCGTGGTGCGCGATGGCCTGGTAAAGGCGGTTGGCGTGGAATTCTTTAATTCAGCCGTGGAGGCCCAGGCGCTCTATAAGCTGAAGCAAAAGGATTGGGAGATCTGGCTGAATAAGATCTGCGCCATGTGCGAAGCCGACCAACGGAATTGCTATGCCGAGGTGGCCCTGAATGCCGTTACGGACGAATGCGTCATTGAAGCCTATGACGTAAAGGACCGCCTTTGCACTGAAATCGATACGCCCGAAGATCTGGCGAACGTGCGCAGCCAGCTGTCAAAAATTGAAAGCCGAACGGTGTACATGTGCTTTTCCACGGATGTGATCCACAGCGGCCACATTGCCATTCTTCGCAAAGCACAAAAGCTGGGCAAGGTAATCATCGGCGTGCTGTCGGATGAGGCAGTGGTGAACTATAAGCGTTTCCCCTTGCTGCCCTTTGAAGAACGAAAGTCCCTGTTTGAAAGCATGGCCGGCATCTATAAAATTGTCAAACAGGATACGCTGAGCTACCGGGAAAATCTGCTGCGCTACCATCCCACCTACGTGGTCCACGGGGATAATTGGCGAAGCGGTGTGCAAAAGCCCATCCGTGACGAAGTTTGCGAAGTCCTGGCCACCTATGGTGGCCAACTGGTGGAGTACCCCTATGCGTCCGATGCCAAGTATGCCGAGATCGACAAACGGGTGCAGATGGAACTCTCCACCCCGGATGTCCGGCGGGGACGCTTGCGCAAGGTGCTTGCCATGAAAGGGCTGGTAACAGCCCTGGAAGCCCATAGTGGCCTTACGGGACTGATTGTCGAAAAAACCGTGGTTGCGGAGAAGGGCGGCGCCCGGCAGTTTGACGCCATGTGGATCAGCTCCCTGTGCGACTCCACAGCCAAGGGAAAGCCCGATATCGAGCTGGTTGATATGACGTCCCGGTTCCGTACGGTGGACGATATTTGCGAAGTAACCACCAAGCCCATTATCTTCGACGGTGACACGGGCGGCTTGACGGAGCACTTTGTTTACACGGTGCGCACTCTGGAGCGCATGGGCGTGAGCATGATTGTCATTGAGGACAAGACCGGGCTGAAAAAGAATTCCCTCTTCGGGACGGAAGTAGCCCAGACCCAGGACACCATCGAGAACTTCAGCAACAAGATCCGCGCAGGGAAAAACGCCCAGAAAACCAGGGACTTCATGATTTGTGCGCGTATTGAAAGCCTGATTCTGGAACGTGGCATGGAGGACGCGCTCACCCGCGCCTTTGCCTTCACCGAGGCGGGAGCGGACGCAATCATGATCCATAGCCGCAAGAAGGACCCGGCGGAGATCTTCGCCTTTGTGGAGGCCTTCCGGGCAAAGGACCCTGTTACGCCCATTGTGGTGGTCCCAACTTCATTCAACGAAGTAACGGAGGAGGAATTCAAGCGGCGTGGGGTAAACATTGTCATTTATGCCAATCAGCTTACCCGCACGGGGTTCCCAGCCATGCAGCATGCCGCTGAGCTCATCCTTCAAAATCATCGGGCCAAGGAATGCGATGATATATGCATGCCCTTCAAGGACATCATTCGCCTGATCCCCGAGGATATTTGAGGAGCGCGGTGCTCTATGGGGAAAAGTTTATGACTATGCTCTTTTAAGCAAAGCGGCAGCGGAACGATCCGGCTGCCGCTTTGCGCGCTCTGCCGCTGACGGGGCAGTGTCCGTTGCCTTGGGATGGCTCTTTTCCCGGCAGGTGGTTTCTGCTATAATGGGCGTAGCGCACGGGGCGCTGAATAAAAGGAGGCAATGTATGCTTTCGATTCCCCAGGATGTGGCGCTGATTTTGCGCCTGTTGCGCCAGGCAGGCTACCTGGCATATGTGGTGGGCGGTTGCGTGCGGGACGCGCTGCTGGGCCGCACGCCCAAGGATTGGGATATATGCACCTCCGCTACGCCGGAGGAAATGCAGCGTATTTTTTCGGGATACCATGTGGTGGAAACCGGACTCAAGCATGGCACGCTCACCGTGGTGCTGCACCATGTCCCCTATGAGGTAACAACTTTCCGCGTGGAGGAGGGATACGCAGACCATCGCCACCCGGATCAGGTACGCTTTGTCCACAATGTCCGCGAGGACCTGGCCCGGCGGGATTTTACCGTAAACGCCATGGCCTGGTCTCCCGAGGAAGGACTGGTGGATGCCTTTGGCGGGCGGGAGGATCTGCGCGCGGGAATCATCCGCTGCGTGGGCGATCCGTATACCCGCTTTGGGGAGGATGCCCTGCGCATCCTTCGGGCGCTGCGCTTTGCGTCCACCTATGCTTTTCAAATTGATGGCGATACCGCTGCGGCTATTCATGCTTTGCATCCCACGCTGTGCCATGTGGCGGCGGAACGCATCCGCGTGGAGCTGGGCAAATTGCTCTGCGGCCAGGCGGCAGCGGAGATCCTGCGCCAGTATCCTGACGTTCTTCACACGGTTTTGCCGGAAACACAAGCCATGTTCGGCTTTGAGCAGCATAGCCCTTACCACCGCTATGACGTGTGGGAACATACCCTGCATGCCCTCAAGGCGGCTGAGGCGGAGGAAACCCTTCGCTGGGCGGTGCTCCTGCACGATACGGGAAAACCTGAGGCATTCACCCTGGATGACGCAGGAACAGGCCACGCCTATGGACATGCCAAAATCAGCCGCGACAAGGCGGAGAGTGCCATGGCACGGCTGAAAATGGACCGTGCCACCTGGGAGGATGTGACCACCCTGGTGGAAAGGCATGATATACCGCTACCACCGGACCGCCGAACCATGAAGCGCCGCTTGCGCCATCTGGGGGAGCGCCGCCTCCGCCTGCTGATACAGCTGCAACGCGCTGATGCCCTGGGCACCGGTACGCGGGTACCCCAGGAGGTTGAGCAAATGACGCAGGAGCGCACGCAGACGCTGAAAACCCTATTGGCGGAGGATGCCTGCGTGTCCCTTAGACAGTTGCAGGTAAATGGCCGGGATCTTCTGGCTGCGGGCATACCGGCGGGGAAGATCCTGGGGCAAACCCTGGAGCGGTTGCTGGAAGAGGTTATGGAGGAAACACTGCCAAACCAGCGGGAGCCGCTGCTGCACCGGGCTGCTGAACTGGTGCGGGAAGGAGGTACCCATGGGCAAATGGAATGAGGAATTGGAGCTGAAAATCCAAAAGCTGCCCGAGAGCCCCGGATGCTATTTGATGAAGGACGCCCAAGGGACAATCATCTACGTGGGCAAAGCGGTAAACCTGAAAAACCGCGTGCGGTCCTACTTTCGGGAAACATACCACACGCCTAAGGTAGCGGCCATGATTAGCCATATTCAGGATTTTGATATCCTCCTGTGCGACAGTAACCTGGAAGCCCTATGCCTGGAGTGCAACCTTATCAAGCGGCACCGTCCCTATTACAACATTTTGCTGAAGGATGACAAGCACTATCCCTATCTACGGGTGAACCTCCGGGAGAATTATCCTCGCCTGACCCTGGCCCGGCGCATGGAAAAGGATGGGGCAAAGTATTTTGGCCCCTATATTGGCGCCACGGCGGTGAAGCAAGTGATCGACGCGGTGCGGGATGTATTCCCCCTGCGTACCTGCAAGCTGGCCCTGCCGCTGAAATCTCCCCGCCGCCCCTGCGTGAATTATGAGATTGGACGCTGCCTGGCCCCGTGCGCCGGCAAGTGCACGGAGGCAGAGTACTGGGATATGCTGGACGGTGTGCTGGCGTTTCTGGGAGGGGATTACAAGCAGGTGGTGGAGCGCCTGAAAAAGGACATGAACGCCGCCGCGGAAAAAATGCAGTATGAAAAGGCGGCAGTTTACCGGGACAAGATCCGGGACGTGCAGGGGCTTATGGAGCGGCAGATTGCCATACAGACCGAGCGCGCAGAGCAGGATATCCTGGCTTTGGCCCAGGACGGGCTGGACGCCATGGTGCAGCTGGTCTATGTGCGCGGGGGGCGCATGGTGGGTGGCGACCACTTCCCCCTTCCCAGGGAAGGGAGCGAAGATCCCGGAGAGGTCCTTGCGGCGTTCCTTACCCAATATTATGAGGATGGGAATCTGATTCCCCGGCACGTGCTGGTGCAGGCGCTTCCGGAGGATAGCCTGCCGCAGCTGGAAGCATGGCTTCGGGAAAAGAAAGGCGCGGCCGTTACCCTGGCCACCCCCAAGCGCGGAGAAAAACATGAGCTGGTGCGCCTGGCCGCCAAAAACGCTGCGGATGCGCTGGAAAAGCGCAATGCCCGGGCGGCCATTCGGCAGGAACGCACCGTAGGCGCGTGCGAAGGCCTGGCCAAGGCACTGGGCCTGCCCAAGGCGCCGCGCCGCATTGAGGGCTACGACATTTCCAATACCCAGGGCGTGCTATCCGTAGCGTCCATGGTGGTGTTCATTGATGGCGTGGCGGCCAAGAAAGAGTACCGGCATTTTCGTATTAAAACGGTGGTGGGTGCCAATGACTTCGCATCCATGAACGAAGTGCTGGGCCGGCGTTTCTCCCACGGCCTGGAGGAAAAAAAGGAACGGGAAGCCGCGGGGCTCCCGGCCATTGGAGGAAAGTTTTCGGACCTGCCGGATCTGGTACTCATTGACGGCGGCCCCCAGCAGCTGCGCTTTGCCCGGGAAGCCTTGCAGGCCCTGGGCGCAGAGGTACCCATGTTTGGCCTGGCGAAAAAGCAGGAGGAGATTTATCTTCCCGACCGGGAGGAACCCATCTGCCTGGATCACCATACGCCGGAGCTGCATCTGGTGCAGCGCATTCGCGATGAGGCGCACCGCTTTGGCATCACCCATCACCGGGCGCTGCGAGGGAAGGCCAGCATCCACAGCCAGCTGGAGGACATCCCTGGCATCGGCCCCAAGCGGCGCAAGGCACTGCTTTCCCATTTTGGCTCCCTGAAGGCCATACGTGCGGCTTCCCTGGAGGAACTGGCTTCGGCTCCCGGCATGAGCAAGCCCGCGGCGGAGGCCGTGTGGGCGTGGGCACAGGATGGACAAAGCTGAATTTTCTTAGGGAAATTTGGCTTGTTCGCGGTTGGCTTTTTTGCTATAATCGCTTTGGTTCAGGATGCACTTTGCGGTGGATATGCTAGCGAGGAAAGGATGCGCTGCCTATGGAACGTGCAAAACCACAAAAGCAAATTGTGAAAGAATGGCTACTTATTACTTTGGGTATCGTCTTTCTGACGGTGGGCGTGTATTTTTTCAAGTTTCCCAATAATTTCTCCACGGGCGGGGTCAGCGGTCTGTCGGTGATTCTGGCACACTATATTCCCAGCATGACTCCTGGCACCTTTGTTACCGTGATCAATGTGCTGCTGCTTTTGTTGGGCTTCGCAGTGTTTGGCCGCAGCTTTGGCATGCGTACTACCTATGCCAGCCTGCTGTTCAGCGGCTTGACATGGCTGCTGGAGCGCGTGCTGCCCATGCAGGCGCCCATGACTTCCCAGCCGCTGCTGGAGCTGATTTTCGCGGTATCGCTGCCGGCGGTGGGTTCGGCGATTCTCTTTAACCTGGATGCTTCCAGCGGTGGCACGGATATTGTGGCCATGGTGCTGAAGAAGTTTACCAATCTCAATATTGGCCGGGCGCTCATGTGCTCCGATTGCATTATTACGGTGATGGCCTGCGTGGCCTTTGGCATGGAGACGGGACTGTTTTCCATCCTGGGACTGCTGATGAAGTCGCTCCTGGTGGATATGGTGCTGGAAAACATCAACACCCATAAATGTTTTCACATTATTACCGCCCATCCGGAAACAATTCAGGATTTCATTGTGAAAAACCTGCACCGCGGCGCTACCGCTTTGCAGGGGGAAGGCGTTTTTACCCACGAGGGCCGCACGGTGCTGCTAACGGTGGTAAACCGTCACGAGGCTATTTTGCTACGCAAGTATATCAAAGCGGTGGACCCCACTTGCTTTTTGCTGATTACCAATACCGGTGAAATCATCGGCAAGGGCTTCCGGGGCGTCAACTAAGGGGGATGGCATATGTACGGAATCCTGGGCGGTGTATATGGAGCGTTGCTCTCCATCATGAATTTGATGAATGCCCAACTTTCCGCCATCTATGGTAACTGGGCAGCCACGGTGATGATCCATCTGGTGGGCCTGGCTGTTCTGTTTCCCTTTTCCTTTGGGTGGGGACGGTCCAAGGGACGTGCTCCCTGGTACCTGTATGGCGGCGGCTTGATAGGCATTGTCACAGTGGCCTGCTGCAATGTGGGTATCAGCGGCATTGGCGTTACCGCAAACCTGGTGCTCATGCTGCTGGGACAGCTGATTTGCTCCACCATCATTGACCAGTTTGGACTTTTGGGGGCACGGACGGTCCGCCTGAGCTGGGGGCGGGCCTTGAGCCTGGGCGTGATCGCCATAGGCGATCTTGTAATGCTGCTGTGGACCGCCGGTACGGCCACCGAGGGCGGCGCGCCAGTGTGGTTGGCAGTGCTGGTATCCATCCTGTCCGGCTTCTCCATGGTGCTGGCCCGCGTCAGCAATGCGCGACTGGCGGAGCGGTCGGGGTTGGGCTACAGCACGGTTATGAATTACGTAACCGGCCTGAGCGGCAGCCTGCTGATTTATCTCTGCCTGGGCAGCAAGCAGCTCCCGCCTATCCCGGCGGAGGGGCAGAGCTTCTTGATTTATATGGGTGGCGCGTTGGGCGCGGTGGCGGTTTATCTGTGCAGCCTGGTTACGCCCAAGCTTTCTACCCTGCAGTTCACGGTAATCCTTTTTGTGGGACAGATCTTTTCCAGCATGCTGCTGGATGCCTTGCTGCTGGGCGTGTTTTCCATGGGCACGCTGGTGGGCGGCGTGGTGGTGGTCCTGGGAATGGCACTGAACATCTGGCAGGAACGAAAGGGGACGAAGCCGCTTGGAAACGCTGTCCAGCCTTAAAAATCCACGGGTTCAGCTGTGGCGTAGCCTAAAGGAACGAAAGGCGCGGAAGGAAACAGGATTGTTCCTGGTGGAAGGCCGGAAGATGGTGACCGAAGCGCTGGCCTCCGACTTTCCCGTGGAAACCATCCTTTGCGATGCGGCGCAGGCAGCAACATACGCATCCCTATTGTCCCAGGGAGAGGCCGCGCTGCTGCCTGCACATGTCCTGGCGGCAGTGTGCGACACCAAAACACCACAGGGTATTGCGGCGGTGGTGCGCATGGGTGCCATTGCCCATCTGGGCAAACGCCTGGTGGCCCTGGATGGTGTGCAGGACCCGGGCAATGTGGGAACCATTTTGCGCACGGCGGACTGCGCCGGCATGGAAGGCCTGCTCCTGAGCGAGCAATGCGCCGATATTTTTAGCCCCAAGGTGCTCCGGGCCACCATGGGCAGCATTTTCCGCATGCCCGTGGAAGTGACGGCAGATTTGCCCGGGCGGCTCTACGCCTTGCGGGAGCAAGGGTACAGTGTGCTTTCCTCACAGCTGGACGGGACACCGTTTTATCAGCGCAGGGGGGTAGGGGAACGCTATGTGCTGGTGGTGGGAAACGAAGGCAACGGCGTGTCCCACCAGGTGCAGCAGCTGGCCACCCATCGTTTACGCCTGCCCATGCGTGGGGGCGCCGAGTCCCTGAATGCGGCGGTGGCGGCGGGTATCATGATGTATGAGCTGACCAGAGAGCTGGGGGAATAAGGTTGACAGAGGCCGGCTTTTCCCCAGAATGGAGTTCACCTTTTGGTACGGTACCTTTCACGTATACTTCAGCTTGCTTTCCTTGGCTGGTCAGATGCGGCAGGTATGATAAAACCAGTTCCAAGGAAAGGAGGCGGCAAGGATGGGCATCCGGGATTATCAAGTGCGGCACGGTTGAGACCGTGCCTGATAACAGGCGATACCGCGGCGCATGATAGCCGCTGATTCAAAAAGACGGACGGGGATATTTTATGAAACCGTCCGCCTTTTTTTGTTTGCAGATGTAACGTTTATCCGCCACGCATTGACAGCTTTACCTGGAAAATGCTAGTATCAAAATACATCATGAGGTGAGCAAAGACAGTTGCAAAGGAACTAAAGGAGGAAGGCATATGTGGAAGCGGTGGCTGGCGGTTTGCCTATGCCTTTGCCTGGCAGGATGGGCGCAGGCTGAGGCATACTATACGTACGGCTACATCTGCGGGGAAGACAGCGTGGTGATCTATGAGGCGGAGCGCTCGGATAGCCGCATGCTGGGCTGCGTGTTTCCGGGGACGCCGGTAACGGTGATTGCCCATCAGGGCGAATGGTACTGGATTCACCTGGACCATCAGGAGCAGGATGATATGCTGATGGGATACGTCAAGGCAGACCAGGTGTCGCGCACGGCACCGGACGCGCAACTGCCGGTGGTCAGTCTCCTGGGAGAGGAGCCGGTGAGGCTGTGCTCTGAACATCAGCATATCACGCGTGCCATGCTGGAAGCTGGCACGGAGGTGGAACTGATGGGACAGACGGACATATACTGGATTGTCCGCGCGGACGGGCAGATGGGTACAATTCCCTTGGAAAGCGCCGAGCCCGCCCAGGCGGCGCTGTCGCTGCTGAATGCTGATTATCTGGCTCAGGTACAGCAGGATGAGGCAAACCGGCAAGCCATGATAACCTACGCCGAGGAGGCGGAGATACGCTTTGGCGCGGACAACCGGAAATGGCCCCTGCAGCAGCGGCAGGAATATGGCCGGCTGCAGGAAGCATGCGGCATCTTCAACGTATGGGTGGACGAGATGCCCCAATCCACGGAACTGGATCAGGAAACGGCCTTGCAAATGGCAAAGGACTACTTCCGCCAGATGTGGGGGGTCGATGCCAATGCGGAGGCGTGGCAGATATATACGGCTTTCGGCTATAACCGCATGGAGCCCAATGCGCGCCTGTGGCAGTTTACCTTTCAGGAAACAGCGTATGAGGAGAGTCAATTTCTCATGCAGCTGACCGCGGACACGGGGGAGCTCTACCGTACCTCCAGTGCGGACGCATTCATGTCCGCACGGCGGAAACATGGCTATACGGCTGATCAAGCGCTACAGGACGCCCTGGCAGAATGGAGTGAACGGCTGGGGCGCGACGTGGAGGAGTGGACGATTGAGGAACAATATGACTTCGCACAAACCCCTGTTGCGCAGCTTGCCCATTATTACGAAAACGCCACAGTACCAAAAGACTGGGAAGTACCCGTGGACGAAGCGCTGTCCACGGCGCGGCTTGGCCTGATGCACCGCTATGGACTGGAAGCGGAGGAGCTGGATCGCTTGCAGCTGAGAACCCAGGCCATGGAAAATCTGCCGGAGCGATTTTATTATTTTACTTGGAGCAGCTGGAACGCGGAGATGGAACTGTGGGAGTGCCTGTATGTGGCGCAGATTGATATGGGAACCGGCGAGATCATGACGCTGTCCGGTCCGGGTGAAGGCAATGGATAAGCCGGCTCCAGGCAAGCGGCCTTTGCCATGCTAGCAGTAAAAGGGGCCGTGGCGCCGCTGATACTTGGCCGTCTACGGCGGCTTTGCCTCCTCGCAAAGGGGGGATATACCTCTTTTTCGATATGCTGAACCGGGCGAAAGTGTTTTTTCCCGGTTCTTTGTCATGGGTGGTTAATGTACCACCGCCGTTTGCCGCACGTATCGGCCCTGCTGTTCCAGACTGATGCAAAGTCCCGGCACAGAGCCGGGAAGGCGACGCAGGCACCCATCCACCCGGTCGGTGACTGTGTCCAAGGACTCGCCGGTGAGCAGGCAAAGCTCCACAGCGTCTGCATACCCGTAGAGGGAAAGATGGATTCCCCCCTGGGACGCGCTGGCCGCGTTTATGGCCTGGTCTGCCAGGAACGTCACTGCCCGGCATACGCGGGACAGCAGCGCAGCTTTCCGCGGCAGGGTGCCTTGTACACACAGATAAAAGGGAATGTCCCGGTCGTTTGCACACTGTATTTTTTCCAGCAGTGTTTTTTCCAGCAGCGGGTGGTCCAGCTGATGCAGGGCAGCGATGTTTTCATGATTGATCAAGGCACATTTGGAAACCAGATGCTGATAGTAAGCGCGGGATGCCTCAGGCTGATCGTTCAGCAGCGCACCTTCAAATCCGTAAATCATGTTCAGTATATTATGCCGGAACTGACGCGTACTGGAAATCAGAGTATCCGTAATGCGCTTTTGCCGTTCAAGGGTGTCATTGTTTTTGCGCATTTTCAGGTAGCGAAAGTCCTGTATCAGATAGGAAAGGCACACCAGAATCAGCAGCATGATAATGGTGAGCAACGTGCTGGCCACATGGAGGCGTGAAGTATCAACCAGCGGCGTGAGCTGATTGAAAAGCATAAAGGCGCAGACAAAAACTCCTGCCAATAAAAGAAAAGCCCTGGAGAGATACAGAAAGGCTGACAATCTGGCAGGAAGCCGCGGCAACAGGCGGCGTAGAAGGTAGAGAAGCCCGGCATAAGGGAAGGCTATCGCCAGGTTGACAAGGCTCTGTATTACACGCCCCCAGTCGTAGCTGACGATCATGGCATTGGCACGCTCCGCACCAAATATCCATAAGCAAACGGGCCCAACCACAAGTACGAAGCCGAACTGCGCAAGCAGGCTGATACCTGTGGCAATCCAGAGGCACCGCCCACGCCGGTGGAAAGCAAAACGCGCCTGCAATAACGTAAGCACAAAACACATCAGATAAGCAAAACCTGAATAGCCATCCCCCAGGAAGGGATGAGCGGCCCGCTCCAAAAGAAAGATAATACCTACGAACAATAGTCCATCCTTCCAGGTGGGCTTCTCCCCTAGACTGACACAACAAACACCATACAGGCTCATACCATCCAGAAGCGTTGTCAAGAGCACCACAAGGGGCGCGCTCACAATCGGGTTCATGTATCAACGGCTCCTTTGTTACAGGATCATCAGGGTGCATAGGATAAACCGCCCCTGCGATGTATACTGTACGTTGAAATTGGTATATTTCTGGCACAATGCAGCAATGCTCTGCAGGCCGTCCCCCGCATGCCCTGCCTTGGTGGAAACGGTATTTCCACGCAGAAAATCATCCACGTCCATGGTGGCGGGGAAAGTATTGACAACGTGAATCTCCGTGTGCTTCTCCTTGCAGTCCATGTGAACGATGATCCGGGGATAGAGGGAATCAGCCGCAGCTTCAATGGCGTTGTCCAAAAGCACGCCCATGGCCTGGCACAGGGCAGGTGACAACGCCTTATTGAAGCAAAGCGGACCCGAGGCATGCAGATAGATGGGCAGATGCAGCTCTTGACAGCGGGCAAGCTTTCGCAGCAGCAACGTGGATAAAGCAGCGTCGTTGATCTTTTGCAGGGTTAGCACATTGTCGTTGTTGATTTGCGCGCACTGATGGGCAATCTGCTCGTAGTAGGCTCGCTTCTGAGCCAGTGTCCCCTCGGATAAAATGCCTCCCAGGTTATCCACCATGGAAATAACCTGGCCGCGGAATTGCCGCATGTCCGCAATGAGCGCGTCATTGATGCGCTTTTGCTGCTCGAGGGTTTCATTCCGTCTCCTCATGCGCAAGTAGCGGATGTCCTGCGCCAGGTAGGAAAAACATATGACCAGGATCATCAAGGTAATGCCGAAAAGCAGCATCACCCGATTTAACCGGGAAGAAAGCTCCAGGGTGGGAAGCTGGTTGAATAGCAGCGCTATGGAGATAACTGTTACAATAAACAGCAAAACCGACCGCAGGATCGAGAGCTTCTCCGGCAACACGCAGGGACGGCACTTGCGTAGCCGCTGCAGCTGATATGCAGGGAGAAGCAACAGAAACAGCAGCAAATGCGTCAAAGAAAGCAATAACCTGGGCAAACGCCATTGCAGCATCAATGCGTTTACACGGTCCGGCCCCAGCAGGCAGATGGATACGGCACCTGCAAGCAACGACAAAGTGAGATCTATGCACAGCAGCGCCAGGGCGCCAATCAACAGCCGCTTGCGTCGCAGGTGAAAAACAAACCGTGCCACAATATAAACATGCGCAAGCCCCTGCAACAGGCTCCAGCCGGAGAACTGGCCGTGCAGGAAGAGCATGTTGATTCCATCAATCACCATGGTGGCAGCCAGAAAAAGGCTCCAGTCTCTTGCACATGGACGCTGGCAAAAGGCAACGCATGAAAAAGTATAGAGCAGTGTTCCATCGATGAGAAGCGTCAGCAGCCAGACCAGTGGTTTTTCCCAGTAAGTCATTCTTTCACCAGATCTGTAAATATTTTCTTCAGCTGAACAGCGCGCCGGCGGGAGATTTTGAGCTTTTCGCCATTGCCGAGCAGGCAAGTGCTTTCCCCAGTGTCAATTTCCTGCACATAACGAATGCCAACCAGACAGTTTCGGTTGATCTGCACAAACAAACGCTCATCCAGCAGCGGCGCAATCTGCTGTAAACGGCCATACCACTTGCACGGCCCGCCCTTTGTTACAACGGCGGTGAGATAACTGCCGTTTACCTGCAGGTAGATGATTTCTTCCTGATGCAGCAAGAGCGTGCGCTCTCCACTTTTCACAACCAGCCGCCGGGAAAAAGCGGGCTTTTCCTGGCGGTCCTTCATAACACCCTGTAGACAGGCGCTGATGGCTTCATCGGTAAGGGGCTTGAGCAGATAGTCAAACACATGGGCATGCATGGCTTCCCATATGTAATGTTCATAGGCCGATACAAACACAATATGGCCCCGGGGATCGATCACATGAAGCTGCTGTGCAACGGCAAGACCGTTGATCACATCCTGCAATTCAATGTCCAGAAAGTACAGGTTGCCATCAGGATGTTTGCTTGCGTAGCTGAGTACCTGTTCAGCCTTGGACGCGCACAGAACAATGGAAAAGGAAATGCCAGCATTTTGGGCGACACGCTGAAAACGGGCGGTTAATAGGCGGGTATAGTCCGCATCATTATCCAAGAAAACCACGGGAAGCAAATGAACATCTCCCAACATGATGTGGAATACAAGAATTATAGCAGAATGTGTCTTTTTTTCAAGGCATATTTCCCATGGGAATTCCAGCATATTTCCTATGGGAATTTCAGTGTGCCGAAAAAGTGACGTCGGTCCCTTCAAACTGCCGGAAAAGCCGGCTTATACAAAGATAGCCCGCCAGGGTGCGGTTCCATCAACACCGTTTGGCGCCTTTTTGGCAGGTTGCCATGCCTGGCTTTCCTTTTCCTATGGGAAACCTAGCATTTTTCTGCAAAAAGGCTTGCAATTTGCACCCGGACATGGTACAATGCCAGTTGCTGGTTTATGCTTACCTAAGGAGGTGAAACAAGTTGCCGAACATTCAGTCCGCTAAGAAGCGCGTAAAGGTTACTGCGAAGAAAACCCTGCGGAACCGCATGGTGAAGAGCAGCGTCCGTACTTCCATTAAGAAGCTCAACGCCGCGATTGCATCTGATCCCAAGAACGCGGCTGTGCAGTTGAGTGAGACCACCTCCGCCCTGGATAAGGCCGTGGCGAAGGGGATCATCCATAAGAATGCCGCCAATCGCAAAAAGGCTCGTCTTGCCACGAAGCTGGCCAAGGCTGCGATGTAAGCCTATACGGATGTGCGAAAGCCTCTTCCTGCCATGGGAAGGGGATTTTTCGCATTTTGGCCAAAGCACGCAAGGAGGTATGGCATATGCTGCCATTTACGGCGGTGCACCATGTGGCGGTCATTGCTTCCAGCCTGGAAAAAGCCCGGGCCTTTTACGTGGATGCGCTGGGGTTCAAGGTGCTGCGGGAAAATTTCCGTCCCGCGCAGGGGGACTGCAAACTGGATCTTCAGCTGGGCGACATGGAGCTGGAAATTTTCATTAAGCCGGATGCGCCCAAGCGGCCATCCTATCCCGAAGCATTGGGTTTGAGACACCTGGCCTTTCGGGTAGCGGACGCAGAGGCTGCCGTGCGTGCCCTGGAGGAACGGGGAATTGCCTGTGAACCGCTGCGCATGGATGAAATAACGGGCAAGCGAATGACCTTTTTCCAGGACCCGGATGGGTTACCTCTGGAAATACATGAATAAAGCGGGAGGAAAGACCGAATGGCAAACGTAATGCAGGAGGCGCGCCAGGCGTGGGAACGCTGGCTTTCGTCAGAGGCGGTGGATGCCGATACCCGGCAGAAGCTCCAGGCCATGGACGATGCGGAAGTGTTGGATAGCTTTTACCGGGATCTGGCTTTCGGCACGGGGGGATTGCGCGGGGAGCTGGGCCCTGGAACAAACCGTATGAATTTCTTTACCGTGGGGCAGGCAACCCAGGGCCTGGCCAATTACCTGAACCAGACGCTGCTGCCCAAGTGCGTGGCCATCGCTTACGACAGCCGGATGGGCAGTGCGGAGTTTGCCCGGCGGGCTGCTTCCGTGCTGGCGGCCAACGGCATTGTTGCCTGGATCTACCCTCGCCTGGAACCCACGCCTGCGCTGTCCTTTGCGGTGCGGGATCTAAGGTGCGGTGCCGGTATTTGCGTTACGGCCAGCCACAACCCGGCCAAGTATAACGGCTACAAGGTTTACGGGGAGGACGGGTGCCAGATTACCCTGGAGATGGCGGAAGCCATCGGCGCAGAAATCGCGCCCATCGATCCCTTGTACGGCGTTAGTGCTATGGACTTTGACCAGGGCCTTGCCTCGGGGATGATCCGCTACATTGGTGAGGATACCCTGGATCGCTTTGTGGCGGCGGTGAAAGCGCAGGCCATGCCCGTGGAAGCGGAAACACCCTTGCGTGTGGTCTATACGCCCCTGAATGGTACAGGCCTGGAATGTGTGCAGCGCATCCTGAAGGAAATCGGTGTGACGGACGTGCATGTGGTGGAGGAACAGCGCCTGCCTGATGGGCATTTTCCTACCTGCCCCTATCCCAATCCCGAGATCCGGGAAGCCCTGACCCTGGGGCTACGGGACTGCGCCCAGTATCGCCCGGACCTGCTGCTGGCCACCGATCCCGACTGTGACCGTGTAGGCATTGCCGTACCGGAGGGTGACGGCTATGTGCTGATGACGGGCAACGAAGTAGGCGTGCTGCTGCTGGACTTTATCTGCCGGGTACGGCAGGAGGCTGGTACGCTGCCGCAGCATCCCGTAGCGGTAAGCACCATCGTTTCCACAGCCATGGCCGATGGGATTGCGGCACATTATGGGGTGGAATTGCGACGCACGTTGACGGGCTTCAAGTTCATCGGGGAACAGATCGGCTTGCTGGAGAAGGGCGGGGAGGTGGAGCGCTACATCTTTGGCTTTGAGGAAAGCTACGGCTATCTGTCCGGTTCCCATGTCCGGGACAAGGATGCGGTAAACGCTTCCATGCTTATCTGCCAGATGGCCCGCTGGTATAAGCATCGGGGATGTACGCTGTACCAGGCCATGCAGGCTCTGTACAAAAAGTACGGATATTATTTGAACACCCTGTACAGCTTTGCCTTTGAGGGTGCGGCTGGCATGGAGCAGATGCAAGGCATTATGACACGCTTGCGCCAGACTCCGCCCACCGAGCTTGGCGCCATGGCCGTGGAGCGCGTGGAAGATTACATCCAGGGCGTTGCGGGACTACCTGCGGCGGATGTGCTGGCATTCTGCTTGCAGGGGGGCTGCAAGGTGATGATCCGCCCCAGTGGCACAGAACCGAAGCTCAAGGCTTATCTTTTTAGCCGTGGAGATGACGCGGAGCAGGCGGCGCAAACGGAGCGGCGCCTGCATGAGGGAATTGCCGCCCTCCTGCAGGCATAAGGTATAACCCCGTGCTGCAGGCATGCCTCGCGGAAAGAAAATTTCCGCAGAAAAGGTAGGAAATTCACCGCCTTTTCTTGACAGATAGGGCGCGCTGTGGTAGAATCTTTCGGTAAGCCGCTCGGGAGAGGTCTGTCCAAATGCGCTATGCGCAACCTTTGTCCCGGCGAGTATGTAGAGGAGGTGCTGCTCATGTACGCAATTATTGCTACGGGTGGCAAACAGTACCGTGTTTCCCAGGGTGACGTGATCTTCGTGGAGAAGATCGAGCAGGATGTGGATTCCACCATCGACTTTGATGTGCTCATGCTGGCGGGTGACGACGGCGTGAAGGTGGGCAATCCCTTGGTTCCCGGCGCGAAGGTGCAGGGCAAGGTGGTTGCGCAGGTCAAGGGCGAAAAGATCATCATCTACAAGTATAAGAGCAAGAAGAACTATCACCGTCGTGCCGGACACCGTCAGCCCTACACGAAGGTGGAGATCACCGGGATCAACGCGTAATGACGCGCTGCATCCTCTACCTGGACAGCACGGGAAACTATACGGGTTTCTCGGTACGGGGGCACGCGGGTTACGCGGAGGCAGGCAGCGACATTGTCTGTGCGGCAGTGTCTGCGTTAACAACCACATGCGTAAATGCCATGGAATCTGTGGCAGGCGTCCTCCCGCATGTTACCGGGGGCACGGATGGAGCTTTGGGCGCGGAGATCCCCAGGGATCTTACGGCGTCGCAGCTTCATGATTGCCAAGTGCTCCTGGGTGCGCTGCGCCAGGGACTTGCGGATCTGGTAGAAGGCTATCCGAGGTATGTCAGTCTTTCCATAGAAGAACGGAGGGAAACATCATGTTGAAACTGAATCTTCAGCTGTTCGCGCATAAGAAAGGTATGGGTTCCACCCGTAACGGCCGCGACAGCGAGTCCAAGCGCCTGGGCGCTAAGCGCGCCGATGGCCAGCTGGCTCTGGCGGGCAACATTCTGTTCCGTCAGCGCGGCACCCACATCCATCCCGGCCTGAACGTGGGCAAGGGCAAGGATGATACTCTGTATGCGCTGAAGGACGGCATTGTCCGTTTTGAGCGCCTGGGCCGCGACAAGCGTCAGGTGTGCGTTTACCCTGTGGAGAACGCCGCCAACGCGCAGTAAGGTTTGTAAAAAAACCATCTCTGTCCGTCAGCATTGGCGGACAGTTTTTTTATGGACGGAGATGAAAGAAATTGCTTGGTACAGTGGTGAACGTATGCGCAATTCTGCTTGGGTCTGCGCTGGGGCTACTGCTGCGTAAAGGCCTGCCGCAGCGCTTACGTGATACTGTGATGCAGGGACTTGGGCTTTGCGTTATTCTGATTGGCCTGTCCGGTGCCATTGGTACAGCAGACACCATGTGTGTGATTATTTCTATTGTTGTGGGTGGACTGGTAGGCGCAGCCGTAAATATCGAGAAGCGGTTGGAAAATCTGGGCAATCTGGCGCAGCGCAAACTGGCCCGGGGTGGGGATGGATTTGCCCGCGGTTTTGTGACTGCGTCCCTGGTCTATTGTGTGGGGGCCATGGCCATTATGGGCGCACTGGACAGCGGCTTGAAGGGTGATCATGCCACGCTGATTGCCAAATCAGCCCTGGATGGTATTTCTGCCATTATTTTTGCCAGCACACTGGGGCCTGGCGTTGCTTTCTCGGCGCTGGCAGTGTTGGTTTATCAGGGCGCCATTACGCTCATGGCGGGCTGGCTGAAGCCCTTGCTTACGGACGCGATTGTAACCGAAATGAGCGCGGTGGGCGGACTGCTTATTGTAGGTATTGGCCTGAACATGCTGTATGATAAGCATATTGCTGTGGGCAATCTGCTTCCGGCAATTTTTGTACCCATGGTCTATTTCCCGCTGATCTCCCTCTTTTAAGAAGGGATAGGGGAGAGACAATGGGGGCGAGGGTTCGCGACATGTTAAGGGTGACGGCAACAAAGCCGCTGTCCCAGCCTGCTGAAAAAAGCGTGCTTTCCCATGCTGAAACGATGAAGAGGAAGCCTCCGGTTTCCGAGCTTGCAAGAGCGTCAACAAGTAGGGGGAGCCGAAGGTTTCCAAAGGGCGATCGGAAAGCCCTTTGGTCGCGCCCGCAGGCGCGAAATCTTCCGCGTATGCAGGAAGACAAGGCATAACGTGCAAAAATGATATAGCAAAATACTCTATAAACGATCTGAGGGCGACGGCAACAATGCCGCCGCCCTTGCTTATGCCGAAGGATGCCGATTGCTTATCGCTTTTGCTTCGCGGGTAGGGTGATGGCGAAGGTAGTGCCTGCGCCAGGCTTGCTGCGTACGCGGATCTTGCCGCCATGGGCCACCACGATAATGCGCGCGATGCTCAGCCCCAAGCCGTGGCCGCTGCTTTCAGCTTTGCGGGCACTGTCGGAGCGGTAGAACCTTTCGAAAATCTTCGGCAGATCCTCCGGGGAGATGCCGGACCCGTTATCGCTGCACAGCAGGGTACAGCCGCCGTTCCAGGCTTCTACGCCCAGGGTGATCGTTCCGCCGGTAGGGGTATACTTCACCGCGTTGTCGCATAGAATCCGCATCACCTGCTTGACCATCCCTTTATCCGCTTCAATCCGGCAATGCTCCAGCGGTTGGAGCAAAAAAGTATAATCGGGGGAAACCATGGCGGCTTCCCGGTGCACTTCGCTGACAACCTCGCAGGGATCAAAGGGCTCCATCTCCATCAGCAAGGTCTTCTTGTCGTGCCGCGCCAGAAACAGCAGGCTTTCCACCAGCCCCTTCATGCTCTCGGTTTCCTGGGCAATGGCGGTGATGCCCTCCTCCAGCACGGTTTTATCGTCCTTGCCCCAGCGGTTGAGCATGTTCACATAACCTTGAATAACCGCAATGGGCGTGCGCAACTCATGGGAGGCGTCGCTGACAAACTGCTTCTGGCTGTTGTAGCTGCGCTCGATGCGGTCCAGCATGGAGTTAATAACCATCGCCAGGTCCTTCAGCTCGTTTTTGGTGCCTGCGATATTGATGCGGTTGCTCAGATTGCTGGCGCTCAAGGTGGCGGCCATGTCGGTGATGTCCCGAATGGGACGCAGCACGCTTTTATCCAGGCGGTCCTTGTGGCGCAGAAAGCTGATGATTCTCCACAGGTCGCAAAAGAGCACGCCGCCCATGAGGCTCAGCCAAATGGCCAGACGGCTGCCGATGGCAAAGGATACGTACAGCGTGTGACCTGCTACCCGCCCGGAGGCGAGGGTCAGCACGGGTTCCGGCTTCCATTGGGAACGGGTCACAAGCGCCTCAAAATACTCGCCCAGGCGAGCCCCTGCGTTGGTGGACAGCTCGCCGGATTCCAGGCGGGCGGTGACCCCCTGCTGCAGAATATCCTCCGCGGCATAGACGCCGGATGCATCCGGCGTCAAGGCGGCAATGCGCTGTATGGTCTGCTGCATGCCGGGAACCTGGGCTCCGGCAAAACACAACGTGATAAACAAGCAGACCAAGGGAGTGGTGCATAGCAGCTGGAAAGCGTAATGCATGGCGATGCGGAAGGTGAGCGAAAGCCGCAGATTGCTCATCAGGCGGCTCAGCGCGCCATGCAGCCTTTGGGAAAGGCGGTTAAATCCCTTGGCCTGTTTTTCAGCGGAAATGCTGGGGGCGCTTTTACTTCTCTTCATAACTGAACATGTATCCCACCGCGCGGATGGTGTGGATGGTTTTAATCTGGAAGGGCTCGTCGATCTTCTGGCGCAGGTAACGAATGTAAACATCCACAATGTTGGTGTCACCCGCATAGTCATAGCCCCATACGTCGCACAGCAGAGTATCCCGGGTAACGGCGGTATCCCGGTGCTCCATCAGGTAGCGGAGCAGGTCAAACTCCTTCTTGGTTAAGGCAATGGGCTTACCGTCATAGCTGACACTGTAGCTGGCAGGTTCCACCCGCAGCTTGCCTGCGGTGAGCACAGGCAAGGCGGTACTGCGGCCTGCCCGATGTTTTTTCAGCCCCACCCGGATTCGTGCCAGCAGCTCCTCAATGGCGAAAGGTTTGGTCATATAATCATCCGCGCCCATGTCCAGGCCCATGACCTTGTCGCTTACGTCATCCTTGGCGGTGAGCATAATAATGGGCAGGTCGCTGTCATGGCGCAGACGCCGGCATACCTCAATGCCACTGAGCCCTGGAAGCATCAGGTCCAGAATCATCAGGTCCGGTTCCCAGCTCAGGGCCAGGGAGAGCCCGGTGCGCCCGTCCCCCGCGGTTTGTACTTCATAGCCCTCGTGTTGCAGTTCCAGCTCCAGAAAACGGGCGATCTTCTTTTCATCCTCCACGATGAGTATACGGGCCATCGTAAAAAACCTCCCCTGTTGTCATGGATAGATTATAGCACAGCTTACCGCCGGCACGGAATCCTTTGCAGTCAGAAAAACAGCTCAAGCGGCCGGCCAGGTCCGGAAAACGGACCCTGAGCCGGCCGCTGTTTCACGGCGAAAGCAGAGCGTTATTCAATGGTTGCGTTACCGTAGCCATCCTGATCCTGAGAGTATTCCACTTTGCCATCCTGGCTTTCCACCTGTACGGGAACCTGCAATACCGGTGCGCGTCCAGTATAGTCCACCGGGGCGGAGGTAGCGGCCGGGTTGGATTGATAAAAGCTGCGCTTCTGCTGGTTGGGCTGAGGCGTTTCCGGGGCAGGGGCATCGGGCTTTTGCGCTTTATCGTCGGAATTGATGGCGTCGGAAAATCCACGGGCAATATCCCCCACGGAGGATTTCACGTTCTGGGCGGCGTTCTTTACCATACGCTCAAGGTTTTCTGCGGCAAAGTCCGCATCCCGCTTGACAAACGTGATATGATAGCCCAATATCAGGCACAGAATAATACCTAAAATGACCAGATGAGGACTAATAATCAGCGCCACAACGCTGAAGAGCAGCGACAGGTTAGCGATGGTGATGCTGCCTTTCTTAATTTTCAGCCGGCACTGGTACAACCGCGTCATGAGATTGGAAAAGCCGGTTTTGCGAGCCTGGCTTTTCTCCGAAGCACGCTGGGCGCCTTCCGGCTTGATGCGTCCGTTACGCTCCAGGTCCACCAGGGCGCGGGCTACATTGCCGTTATGGTAGTCCAGCAATGCGACGGCTTCCTGATAGCTGATGCCGCTTTTGCGGCGGATCAATTCGATGTCCTCAATGGTGTATCGTTCCATAAAGTTTGACGCTCCTTTCACCGTGCGGTATTTCCTTTGGACGGGATAAGCATAACACGTTTTTGAGCTTCTGTCTTGAGAAAAGGCGAAAAGAAGGATGAGAATTTTCTGAGAATACCCTTGCGGAAATCTTGACAAGACCTTGGGAAGTGCTACAATGAAGAACGACCCGGGAGGTGCGTGCGCCGTTCCGGTCTTTTTCCTGCCGTGAGCAACGGCATGCACTGGGAAAACGAAAGGAGATTGTAACCATGCAAATGTTCATCCTGGTTCTCAACCGGGAGGAGTGTCTGGAGCCTATTCTGGAGGCCATGCTGAAAAAGGGTCTCAGCGGCGCCACCGTGTTGGAAAGCACGGGCATGATGCGTGTACTGGACGGGGACGACAATGTGGACCTGCCCATGCTGGGAATTCTCAGGCATTTTTACAGCCCGGAACGCAAAACGTCCAAAACCATGTTTACCCTCATCGAGGATGATCAGTTGGACACCCTGCGGGATATCATCCGCGAAAAAACCGGTGGCCTGGATAAGCCGGACACGGGCATTGCCTTTGCGGTGCCGGCAACCTTTGTGGAAGGACTGAACAATAACAAATGAATATTTTGCTGGCGTTGAGTATTGCCTTTGCCATGGGGTTGTTTTTCAGCCGCTTGATCCGGTACATACATTTACCCAATGTGACGGCGTATCTGCTGGCGGGGCTGGTGGTTGGGCCCTATGTGTTGGGGGTATTCACCCCCGAGATGAACAGCGATCTGGCGATCATCAGTGATGTGGCGCTGGGCTTTATCGCGTATTCCATTGGTAGCGAATTCAAGCTTTCCTATCTGCGGGAAATCGGCTTGAAGCCCATTATCATTACCATTTTCGAGGGCTGCGGAGCTTCGCTGGTGGTCTTTGCGGCTCTGGCGCTGCTGGGGACACCCATGCCGTTGACCCTGGCGCTAAGCGCCATAGCTGCTGCCACGGCGCCTGCTGCCACCCTTATGGTGGTGCGTCAATACAAGGCAAACGGCCCGGTGACCAAAATGCTGCTGCCTGTGGTGGCCATGGATGACGCCCTGGGCCTGATCCTGTACGCTGTGCTGATGGCGCTTGCCCGCACCATTGAGAGCGGCACGGCGCTAACGGCCTGGACGCTGGTATTCCAACCGTTGATCCAGATTGTTGGTTCCTTGGGGCTGGGCGTGGTACTGGGCCTGATCCTGGTGTACGTGCTGCGGTTCTTCCACTCCCGGGGCAATAAACTGGCCTTGACCATCATGATGGTGTTTGCAGGCGTAGGACTGTGCACCATGCTGGACTGGAGCAGTCTGCTCTGCTGCATGATGACAGGCGCAACCATGGTGAACCTGTGCCGTCAGAGCAACGTGATGCTGGAGCAGTGCGACCGGTTCACGCCGCCGCTTTTCCTGCTGTTCTTTGTACTTAGCGGCGCGAACCTGGATCTGTCCGTGCTGCCTTCAGTGGGCATGGTGGGGGTCGCATATGTGCTGGCACGTGCAGCTGGCAAGAGCCTGGGGGCTACCGCGGGTGCATTGGCGGAGCGGTGTGAACCGAGCATTATCAAATATCTTGGCTTTACGCTGATTCCCCAGGCAGGTGTGGCCATTGGTATGGCGCGCATGTCCATGACCGCTCTGCCGGAATATGGCGCTATTATCAACGCGGTGGTCCTGGCAGGTACACTCATTTACGAGCTGACCGGTCCAGTTATTACGAAAATTGCTTTGACAAAGGCAGGAGAAATACAGCGGGAAGGCAAAACCAAGGCGGCAACCCCCAGCTGCTGAGTACGTTCCCTGCAAAAAAGCGCTTCGGTTCATAAGAATCGAAGCGCCTTTTTGTTTGCCTTATTTCTCGGAAGGTGCAGCTATATAGGGCTGGACGGTGAAAAGCTGACCTGCGTTATTTTTCCGCGTGACTGCCTAACGTGATTTTTTTCATGGAAGAAGGAACCTTCAGGAACAGCAATAGACCGATTACAAACATAAGCAGCACGGGAATAATGCCCAGATGCACCTGCTGTGTGCTATCCCATACCAGGGAGAACAGGAAGGGCCCCAGCACGGCGGAGAACTTGCCGAAAATGTCAAAGAAACCAAAGAATTCATTGGCGGAGCTCTCCGGTACCAGTTTCCCATAGAAGCTCCGGCTAAGCGCCTGAATGCCGCCCTGAGCGGTGCCCACCAGGAAAGCCAGTACAACAAAACCCAACAGCAGCGGGATTTCGCCCATTAACCGAAGGGGCTCCAATCCCAACGCCACCAGGCACACGACCATATAGGTGGCAATCCCGAAAAGAATCATGTTTCGCACCCCATACTTTACGGACATTTTCCCGTACAGGATGGCGAAGGGGAACGCTACCAACTGCACTACCAGCAGAATAACAATGAGGTAATTGCTGTCCAGGCCCATGTTGGTGCCAAAGATAGTGGCCATGTGAATGATGGTTCCCACGCCGTCAATGTAGAAGAAGTAGGCTATGAGGAAGTATACCAACGGCCGAATCTTAATAATGCGCTTGCCCACGGTGGATATACGCTGGAAGCTTTGGGAAATTACGTTGCCCTGATGCTCTGTATAATGCACCTGATGTACATGCCGCCACATGGGAATGGTGAACATCAGCCACCATACTGCCGTAATCATAAAACTAATTTGACAAGCCACGTCCGAGGGAATGCCCCAATTTTCCCCCAGCATGATTAGCGCCATGGCAATCAGCAGAGGAATGGTGCTGCCGCCGATGTAGCCCAGTCCATATCCATACGTGGATACCTTGTCCATGCGGGCTTCCGTGGTCACGTCGGGCAGGAAACCGTCGTAAAACACGCAGGAGGCGTTGAAGCCAATGGTGCCCAGGATATACAGTACCAGCATAAGTTGCCAGTTGCTGGTAAAGGCCAAAGCGCCTGTGGCAATGACGCCCAGCAACACAAAAATGGTAAACAGCTTTTTTTTGTACCCTTTGTAGTCGCCCAGCGTACCAAAGAAAGGCGCGCAGATGGCGCATATTAAGGTGGCGATGCTGGTGGCATATCCCCATCGAGGTCCAGCTTCGGGAATGCCGGCTGTGATGGTCGTGTAGAAATTGGGAAGAATGATGGCCGAAATAATGGCCGAAAAAGCAGAATTAGCCCAATCATACATAATCCAGCCGCGTTCCGCGCGGGTGAACTGTTTCAGCATAACGAAGGTCACACCTTTCCAAATATCAGCCGAATCAAAGCACCATTACCAATGTCCCGCCCGCAATAAGCGCCACGCCAAGCAGCGTTTTCCAGTCCAGGGATTCATGGAGAAACACCGCCGCAAGGATTACGGTAAATACCACGCTGAGCTTATCAATGGGCGCTACCTTGCTGGCAGGGGCAATCTGCAACGCATGGTAGTAAAATAACCAGCTTAATCCCGTAGCCAAACCAGAGAGTATTAAAAAGAGCAGATTGCTTCCCTGGGTAAGCCGGTGCATGTCCTGCTGCTGCCCGCTTACAAACACCATCCCCCAGGCCAGCGCAAGCACCACAATGGTTCGAACGGCGGTCGCCAGGTTCGACCCAATATCCCGTATGCCCACCTTGGCCAGAACAGAGGTTGCACTGGCAAATAGGGCAGAAAGCAACGCATAAACAACCCACATAGGGAAAGCCTCTTTCCTCTGTATCTATCTATATGGCCATTTCTTATGAAGCATGTCAAAGGAAAGCAGGCGGGAGAATCGTGGAGAAACGATCTCCCGCCCGCAACGTGGCTTTTAGCTTAGTTCTTCGCGGAATTTATGGAGGAAATCAACAATGGGCAGGTGCTGCGGGCAAGCCTTTTCACACTTGCGGCATTTTACACAGTGCTCTGCGCCGCCGCCCTCTGCTACAATCTTGGCATACCCCTCCTTGAAGGAACCGCCTTCCCGCAGCGCGGCGCGGTCAACACCCTGGAAAATCTTAGGAATCTGGACGCCCATGGGGCAAGGCTGGCAATAGGCGCAACCGGTACAACGGGTGCGCAGGCAGCTGTCATAGGCTGCCTTGACCTTGGCGTATAGTTCCGTCTCCTGCGCGGTGAGGGGCTCCTCCGCGGCGTCAGCAAAGATGCGCAGATTATCTTCCACCTGTGCCATGGTGCTCATGCCACTGAGAATGGTAATCACCTGGGGCATGGTATACAGGTAGCGGAAAGCCCAGCTCACGGGGCTGCGATGGGTGGGGAAATCCTCGTATACCTTGCGTACAGTTTCCGGAGGCTGTGCTAACAGCCCGCCGCGGAGGGGTTCCATGACCACCACACCGATGCCGCGCTTTCCGGCCTCCTCAATGCCCTTGAGCGTTGCCTGGTTTTCACCGTCCAGGATGTTCATCTGCACCTGGCACATGGCCCAGGGATAATCATCCAGAATGTCCATGAAGGTAGCATAGTCATCGTGGAAGGAGAAGGCGGGGAAGCGAATCTTGCCCTGACGCACCGCCTCATCCAGGAAAGCCTTGTAATTCAGCTTGCGCAGGGTAACCATGCGCTCCTTGTTCAGGGCATGCAGCAGATAAAAGTCCACATGGTCCACCTGGAGCTTTGCCAGCTGCTCATCCAGCAGGGCCATCATATCCTCGCTTTTTTCTACCTTCCATACCGGCAGCTTGGTGGCAAGAAGAACTTTTTCACGATAGCCGTCCTGCAAGGCCTTGCCAACCAGCAGCTCGCTGGCGCCGCCATGGTAGGGATAGGCGGTATCGATGTAGGTTACACCGCTGTCTATGGCATGACGGATCATGGCGATGGCTTCCGCCTCATCAATGCTGGTGGCATCATCCGGGTTTGTTACCGGAAGGCGCATACAGCCAAAACCCAAGGCCGAAGACGCCGCGTTTGACTTGGGAAAATGCTTGTACAACAAAATAAATCACCTCGAAAGCAAGAATTTTACAGGTAGGGGATCATATCGCTTAGCCGTCCAAAAACGGCCGACGGGCGAATTTCCGATGCATCCAGCATGCTTTGGGTGGTTTCGCCGGAGAGCACCAAAATACTGGTCATGCCAAAGTTCACGCCCGTTGCAATATCCGTATACAGGCGGTCGCCCACCATCGCAAGGTTTTCCTTGGCAAAGCCCGTCACCTGCAGCGCTTCCTCCACAATGCCGCGGTAGGGCTTCCCCAGGATAATGTCCGGACGCCGCCCGGTGCTGGCTTCAATGAAAGCAATAATTGCGCCAATATCCGGTGCAAAGCCCGTCTCGGTGGGGCAGTTGAAGTCGGGATGGGTTGCCACATAGGGCAGACCAGCGCGCACCAGGTCGCACACCCGCGTCATTTTGGCGTAGTCCAGGGTGGTGTCATAGGCAATGAGCACATAGTCAGGAGCCTCTTCGCTGATGCGCAGTCCCATGGCACAGAGCTCTTCTTTCAGCATATCGTTGCCCAGCACCCAGGCACTCTTGCCCGGAAAGGTTTTCAGGCAATAGTGTGCGGCCGCGTGCCCAGATGTAATGACACGACGGTACCGTTCAGGCACCCCCATGCGTGCCAGCTTTTCATCATATACCCGGGCGGATTTGGAAGAGTTGTTGGTCAAGAAACACGCGGTCCGTCCCGTTGCGTCCAGGGCGGATAAAAAATCCAAGGAACCCTCCAGCAGCTGATTTCCCAGATAGAATGTGCCATCCATATCCAATAAAAAACAGCGAACCGGCGCGAGAAGCGCCCGCTTTTGCTGTAGACTCAGCTCCATTGCGTCACCTCCGCATTTCCGATTTTTGTCACTTTATTCTATCAAATTGCATGGCTAATGTAAATAGTATACACACCAAAAAGTCTAGGGGAAAGGGGAGATGGGCAAGGGTGGTCCATGCAAAAATAGTACGCCCGCACTGTTCCTTCCCTTGGCGGGCGGGAAAAGTGCGGGCGTGTCCTGGGCATAGACGTTTACGCCTGTGCATGCGCCAGCAGCACACAGGCTTTCAGCGCAATGGAAATGGTGCTTTTTTCCGAAAGCATGTAGAGCGCTTCCTTTTCTTCCTGGGTAGGCTGCTTTGCCAGATAGATATTGGAATCCGTGCCGACAACCGCACCGGTGCGAACGTTCAGCGCGTTGCCAACCACAAACACCGTGTCGCATTCCATTTCGGAAACGGCAACAGCCTTCACATCCCGCAGCGTATCGTTCAGGGCTTGATTCTGCCGGTAAAAGGCATCCCGGCTCAGGGACATGCCAATATGGGACTTGATCCCCAGCTCCCGGGCAGCCTGCTGCATGGCATTTACAACATCCAGGGAAGCCACGGCGGGGAAAATGTCCGGCAAATAGGCGCTGGCTGTGCCGCCGGCACGTACAGCAGCGTTTACAATCACCGGCTCACCGATCTCAATGCCATCCCGGCGCGCACCGCAGGAGCCTACGCGGATAAAGGTGGACGCGCCCACCCGGGTCAGCTCTTCCATGGCGATGGCGGTGGAGGGCCCACCGATGCCCGTGGAGCATACGCTGACCGGAACACCCTCATAGGTACCGGTGAATACGGTGTACTCCCGGTTGACGCTGATCAGGCGTGCATCTGTCAACCGCTGCGCAATGCGCTCGGCACGCTGGGGATCTCCAGGAATTAGTACATACTCCGCCACATCGCCCCGGCGGCAACGAATGTGCTTCTGAACACTTTCAGCCATGCTTATTCCTCCTTTGCCTGGCGCGACGCTTCCTCATCAAAGAGGGGAAGCAGCTGGCCGGCCTTGACTTTTATATAACCCTTGTCCGTAATGCGTAGCTGTGGCGACACGGATAGGCCCAATACGCTGAAGGACATAATGGGGTTTTCCTTGAACTGGTAGCCCATGCGCAAAAGCGCCTGGGTGATATCCTGAGCATGCTGGGCCATTTCTTCCAGCGGTGCCTCACTGACAATGCCGCCTACTTCCAGCTCCAGGGAGGCGGTAATCTCATTGTGCTCCACCACGCAATAACCACCCTGATGCGCGATGACCCAGTTGGCGGCCATGGCACATTCGTGAGCCGTTTTTCCGGCCACCAGCAGGTTGTGGTGGTCATGGGCGTAGGTGCAGGCAACCGCGCCATATTTGATGAAATCATTTCCGCATACAAGGCCCAGCATACGTTTTCCTTGGCCTGTGTAACGGTCAAACACGGCAATCAGGCAATAGGGCGTAGCATCATAATTCACCTGGCCGTGGCACACTTCCACCTGATGAAATGTTTCACGGACAAACCCTGTGCCAGCGTCCGGCTCCATCATGCGTGCCAGATGCATGCCATCGGGGAGGCTGGTATGGATATGGAAGTCATCCTCCGTCAGTTCTTGCAGCTGTACGCTGTGGTAAAAAGGTGCGGGGAAGCGGCGCAACGCGGGAATCGTTTCACGAGGGGTGCCGGCATCGTAAACCACATGACCATCCTTGATGGTTTTCTGAATGCGCATGTGCTGCAAATCATCTACCAGTACCAGGTCGGCACGCCGGCCGGGCGCAATCATTCCCCGGTCGTAGAATTTCATGCGCTGAGCAGGGTTCCACGTGGCGGCAATGATGGCGCGCTCGGGGCGCATGCCCAGGCCAATGGCCTTGCGCACCAGGTAGTCCAGGTGTCCGCGGTGGTACAATTGATCCGGCATGACATCGTCGGTAACAATGCAGAAATGATCCCACACCTGATTTTTCTCCACATAGTCTACCACTTCCGGGAGGATGGACTTTTCCTGGATTTCTCCGAAAACGCCCATCTTGAGGCGCTCGATGAAGTAATCCAGACCAATGCTGGTGTGGTCGGAGTCCACGCCATGGAACGCAATGTCGCAAAGCTCTGCGCCCTTATAGTAGCTGATGTGCCCTTCACGGGTCAGTGCAGGATGCTCCCGGCGAAGGCATTCCAGCCAGGTGCGTATTTTCCCATTGGGCTCATGAAGCACGGAATAGCAGTTCATGACTTCGCCCAGGCAGGTCACGTCGTTTTCCCGGGTCAGTTCCAGGGCGTCGGCCAGCTCGATCCGGCCACCGGTGGTTTCGTAGGACGAACAGGGGACTGAGCTGGGAATTCCCCAGAAAATGTCCGCCTGGCAGGTCCTGCCCTGCTCCATAAAGGCTTTGACACCTTCAAGCCCCATGACATTGGCGATTTCGTGGGGTTCTGCCACACAGGTGGTTACACCGTGGCGCAGCAGCTCCCGGGAGAAGGTGGCAGGGGTCACCATGGAGCTTTCAATATGCAAATGGATATCGATAAACGAAGGGATGCAATAGCATCCCTTCGCATCGATCACCTCATCTGCAGGCAATGGGCAAGGCCCATCGACAAATGCGTAACGAATCCGGCCGTCTTCCATGAGTATCCAACCCGGCAGGAAGGTTTTCAGCCAGGTATTGAATACGTGCGCATTCTGCAAAAGTGTTCTCATGATTATTGATAGATCTCCTCGTTGTAGCGCAGGATCCAGGCGTCATTCTTTTCGCTGTACAGATCCCAGTTGGGGGCGCTGGAGACGCTGACGGCATCGCCATAGCACATGCCGGCGGCCTGCTCCTCGGTCAGCTCAACCTTCATGTTCGCGGGAGCTTCCACGCGGTCGATGGCATCCTGATACTGCACATCATAGCTGATCAGCCAGGAGATGAACTTGTAGGCCAGGTCAGTATTCTGGCAGCTCTTGGTGATGTTGACCTGGTTGATGCCCAGATAGGAGCCCTCTTCAGGAACAATCACATATTCCAGGCCGTCCACGGCAGAGGTGATGGTGCTGGCGTCAAAGTCCTGGCACACGGCCACGGAAACTTCGCCCAGCTCAAACTTGCTGGCCAGGTCGCCGGAGCTCTCATAGAAGGTGGCGCCGTTATCCGCAAGCTGCTCAATCAATTCAAAGGCAGGGTCCTCATTTTCAGCGGGATCAACACCGGCCACCTTGCCGGCAACCTCGATCATGTAGGGGCCGGAAGTAACGGAGATGTCCGGCAGGGCCAGCTGGCTGGCAATGCCCTCGTCCCACAGCTGCTTCCAGCTGGTGATGGGTTCATCCACCATGGCAGGATCATACAGGATACCAAAGCCGGTCACCGTATATCCGGGGCCATAGCCGTTGTTGGGGTCCTGGCAGAAATCATACAAATCGGTCAGACCTTCGATCTTGTCAGCCTCGATGGGCAGAAAGAGATCGGCGGCAATGGCCTCTTTTACATAGTAATCGGAGAAGTACACAATATCGTAGCCTTCGGGATTTTCCATCAGCTTTGCCAGGCGCTGGCTGTTATTGCCCGTTTCCACAACGATCTTGCAGTTGTTGGCCGCCTCAAAGGGCTCAAAGACATTCTTGGTAATGATGTCAATGTTGGCCGGCCAGGTGGAAATGACCAACGTGGGGACATCTTCCGCCATGGCAGCGGGCATGCAGGCCATCAGCATAACAAGCGCAGCCAGCATAGCAATGATCTTGTTGAATTTCATAAGATCCTCTCCTTATCAGATTGATGATGTATGATCAACGCAAATGCGCTGTCACCGGCTTCAGGCGGATACCAGAATGGACTTGTCCGGGGAGATGAACAGCGTTACCCGCTCATGCAGTTGCAAACGCTGGGTCACATCCGTGTTCACAAGGTATTCCCCCTCCTGGGTTTTCACCAGGTATTGCAGCTGCTTGCCCAGGAAGGTGCAAACCAGTACCTCGCCGGGGAGACGGTAGTCGCCCTGGGCATCTGCGCCCTCCAGCACGATGTCCTCCGGCCGGCAGGCGCATTGCATCCGGTCCTGGGTCACGGGCTGACGGAAGGTGGCGCCGGAGGCCGATACGTAGTGGTCCCCCTGACGGGTAAGGGGAATGAAATTTTCAAAGCCCACAAACCGTGCGGTAAATTCATTGACCGGCCGGGTGTATATGTTCTCGGGTACGTCCATCTGCTCAATCTTGCCGCCGTTCATAATGGCCACCTGATCGGAAATGGAGAAGCATTCCTCCTGGTCGTGGGTGACATAGACGGTGGTGATGCCCATCTCCTGCTGCAGGCGGCGAATCTCCACGCGCATTTGCACACGGAGCTTCGCGTCCAGGTTGGAAAGCGGCTCATCCAGCAGCAGCAGCTTGGGCTTGAGCACCAGGGAACGTGCCAGGGCAACCCGCTGCCGCTGGCCGCCGGACATCTCCGCAGGCAGGCGCTTTTCATAGCCCGACAGGTTCACGCGCTCAAGCATGGCGCTGACGCGCTGGGCAATTTCGGCCTTGGGTACTTTTTGCTGGCGCAGGCCGAAGGCCACATTGTCAAACACATTCAGGTGAGGAAACAGTGCGTAGCTTTGGAACACATAGCCAAAACCGCGCTTGTGAATCGGTACATGGCTGAAATCCTGCCCGTTGAACAGGAAGCGGCCGCTGAGAACATCAATAAAGCCAGCCATGGTGCGCAGTGTGGTGGTTTTGCCGCAACCGCTGGGTCCCAGCAGGGAAACCAGTTTCCCCTCCGCAATGTCAATACAAAAGTCCTTCAGGATAACGTTTTTGCCGTAACCGGCGCAGACGTCTTTCAATTCAATCAGTGCCATGGGAACCTCCTTAGTTCGTTTGCAGCTTAACGCCCAGCAGTTTTTCAGCAAGCACCATAATCGCAATGGTCATGAGCATCAGGATGACCGATGCAGCGGCAATGGTGGGATCAATCCGCCCCTGCACATAACTCATCATGGCGGTGGGCAGTGTCATGGTACCAGGGTTGGAAACAAATACGCCGATGCAAACGTCGTTAAAGGAATTGATGAACGCCAGAATAAAGGCTGACATCAAACCCGAGCGGATGTTGGGGATCACCGAGGAAAAAAACGCCTTGGGGGCGGAACAGCCCAGTGAACGCGCAGCCTCTTCAATGGAGAAATCAAAGTTTGCCAGGGCGGAGGAGGTCACACGGATGATATAGGGGATCCCAATGAGCGTGTAACCTACCAGCAAACCGGCATAGATGGAGCCGCCCAGGTTCGGCACGAAGGACTTGAGCAGAGAAAAGCCCAGCACAACCGCGGGAATCAACGTGGGGGAGATGAAAAATCCGTTGAGGAGCGCCTTGCCCTTGAATTTATACTTGTTCATGGCATATGCGGCCGGGACGCCCAGCAGCATGGCCAGCAGCGTACCAAACAGGGACACCACAAAGGAGGTTTTGAACCCGTCCAGGAAACTTTTGGAGGTAAAGGCATTTTCAAACCATTGCAGGGAAAAGCCATTGGGCGGGAAGGACAGCGCGCTGTCTCCGTTGAAAGCCGTGCCAATCATCACCACCATGGGACCAATCAGGAACAGGTAGGTGAACAATGTCAGTGCCAACAAACACTTGCTCTTTCTCATACGTGCTCCTTTCGGTTAATGCAGCCTGCCAGGTTGGTCAGCGCTACATTGACCACGATGGTAATTACAATCATCACGCAGGCGACCATGGCCGCGCTGTTCCAGTCGTTCATGCTGTAGGCGTACTGGTACAGCAGCGTAGAAAGCACCTTCGTCTTGCTGCCGCCCAGCAACGAAGGCGTGGCATAGGCCGTAACCGTGCCGGTGAATACCAGCATGCTGCCGGTAATCAGTCCGGAAACGCTCAGGGGCAGCACCACCTTGGCAAAGGCCTTGATGGGGCCGCAGCCCAGCGTACGCGAAGCGAGAATCAGCTCATCATCAATGGATTCCATCACACCCACCAAGGAGAGCAGCATGAGCGGCATGAACAGCTGAATGTAACCCACCAGCATGGAGAATTCGGTGTAAAGCATGGTAATGGGCCTTTCAATAATGCCTAAACCTACCAATAAGTTATTGAAGGTTCCCTTTTTCCCCAGCAAGACAATCCAGCAGATGGAGCGAACGATGGCCGAGGTTAGCAGGGGAAAGGTGGCCAGGGAGATCGCCATGCTTTTGCGGCCGGCAGAAAGGCGGGAAATGTAGAAAGATACCGGCAAGCCCACCACCGCGCACACGAAGGTTGTAATCAGGGAGAGCTTCATGGTACGCGCCAGCGAGTTATTGAAAAAAGACATTTGGAAAATTTCCCAGTATCCGCTTAGCGTTAGATTGCCTTCCGTACCAATGAAGGTCTGGGCAATAATGGAAAGCACGGGATAGGTGCAGCAAATGATAATGAACGCAATACCGGGAGCAGACAAAAGCGCGATTGTTCGCCTTTTCAAAAGTTTTCCCACCATTTCCCCGAAGTCTTTTGAGAAAAATCCGCAAAATTCGGCACGAATCGCGAATTTCGCTCCATATAATACGGGAAAAAATGCATTTCGTCAAGGCTAATTTGTGCAAAAGCTTTGATTCATTTTCCAATAACAAGGAGAATTTTCACAGTTTTTATGGCTTGGATGTCTTAAATAAGTAGAGAGGACGAAAAAAAGATACTGTAGAATGCAGGATTGCCTGCCGGGCGGAGGCTGCTATTTAGGGCCCTGCCTTTTTTATTTGGGATGAATTTCTTGAGGGGAACCGTATACAGCCATTTGTGCAGGATGCATGCCAGACGCCTCCAAGCGTGCATGCAACGCTGCTGCAAAAAACCAGAAAAAGCACGAAATACCATGGGATTCAACAGCGTTCGACACTTGACACGGAAAAGATGGAAGGTATAATAGTAGCTGTCACAAAAGAACATCGCATTCCGGCAGAATGGAAGCATGGGAGGAATCGACAATGCAGGATATTCAGGTAACCTTGGCCAAGAACCTGAAGGCCAAGCCCCAGGACGAGAGCAAGCTGGGCTTCGGTAAGATCTTTACCGATCATATGTTCCTGATGAATTACGAACAGGGCAAGGGTTGGATCAACCCCCGCGTGGTGCCGTATGGAGATTTCTCCATTGATCCCGCGGCTATGGTGCTGCATTATGGTCAGGCCATTTTTGAGGGCACCAAGTGCTATCGCCGGGCAGACGGCGGCCTGCAGCTGTTCCGTCCCATGGAAAACTTCAAGCGCATGACCCGCAGCGCAGAGCGCCTGTGCATGCCCAAGCTGGATGAGGAGCTTGCCTTTGCGGGCCTGAAAAAGCTGCTGGAAATTGATGGCGCATGGGTTCCCCACCAGGAAGGGACCAGCCTGTATATCCGCCCCACAATGATTGCTCTGGACCCGCAGCTGGGTGTGCACGCGGCGCATTCGTATCTATTCTATATCATCCTTTCGCCGGTAGGCGCCTATTACGCGGAAGGCCTGAAGCCCGTGGGCATCTACGTGGAGGATGAATACGTCCGTGCGGTGCGCGGCGGCGTGGGCTTTACCAAGTGCGCCGGCAACTATGCTGCCAGCATCCTGGCAGGGGAGATTGCCGCGCAGAAAGGGTATGCCCAGGTGCTGTGGCTGGACGGTGTGGAGCAGAAATACGTGGAAGAAGTAGGCTCCATGAACATGATGTTCGCTTACGGGAACAAGATTGTCACGCCGGCGCTCAATGGCAGTATTTTGCCGGGCATTACCCGCAATAGCGTGCTGACCCTTGCCGGCCAGCTGGGGTATGAGGTGGAAGAAAAGCGCCTGGCCATTGCGGACATCTTTGATGATATCAAGAGCGGAAAACTCACCGAGGCCTTTGGCACAGGTACGGCAGCGGTGATTTCCCCCGTGGGTGAGCTTTGCTGGAAGGGTGAAAAGCTCACCGTGGGCGATGGCCAAATCGGGCAGGTTTCGCAAAAGCTCTACGATACCCTCACGGGGATTCAGTACGGCAAGCTGCCCGATGAAAATCATTGGATTGTGAAAATTTGAAATTACGCCTCCGCTTGATACGCGAGGCGGGCGGGGAGGCTTCATGCAACGGGAAAGCAATGTACAAACGCTGAATTGGGCGGATAAGACCATGAGCGTGCTGCGGCTTCAGCAGCTGGAGGCATGCGAAAAAAGGCTATCGGCCTATCTGGGCTTCAGCTTGTTTTCCGGCTGTGACGACGCGCATGTGGAGGAACTCTGGGCTACGTCCTACGAGGCGGGGGAGCAGAAAGACCATAACATGCTGCATACGGTCGAGGGCCTGCAAAACCGCGTGTTGGCGCAGCTTCCACGGGAGGCTGCGCTGCTTTCCGTGCAGGAACACATGTTGGTGGAGCGGATGCTGCTCTTCGACGGGGAAGCGGAACTCATGGATGTGGAGGAAGCGGCTGCGGCGGAGTCGCTGCTGGCGAGGATGTGGTGCTACTTACGGCAGGAGGAGGACCGTTTCATTCTCTGCCTTCCCCGAGCCCTGTGGCAGCCCCTTCGCCGGGAGATGGAAGACCCGGAACATGACAAGACCCGGCAGCTGGTTTTCCGCTTTGACGCCACGATTCGTGGGCTACTGTATATCAGTGGATTCCTGCACTTTGGGCAGCCCCTGCGGCACCTGCTCACTGATGTGCTCAACGGTGACACGGCCCAGACGCATCTGGCCATGCGCTTTCTGCGCGCGTCCTATGATTATTTCTACGATGAGCAGGGTGCCATGGTGCTGCTGCATCCCGGGTTGGCTGAACCGGAACGGCTCATCCATGAGGTGCGGCATGCCGAGCTTACCTTTGAGATGAACGAAACGATCTTGATCGGGGCCATCAACGGTGCCTTCCCTGAGGAGATTCCTCTGACTCAGATGATGCAGGGACTGCTGCGGGGGGCGGTACGGCCCGAAATCACCCTGGAGGAAGCGGTGGAGGATTTACGCATGCTGGCAAAGCAAGGCGTGTCCCTGGAGGAAATGAACGAGGTGCTTTCCTCTCTGCTGCTGGTGTTGCCCACGCCGGCCATGCTGGAAGGTGTGCGGATGATTTACCAGCAAACACCCCGATGGGCACTGATGAAATCGGCGGTGATGCACTGATGGCCTGCTATCAAACGCATATTGATCCGGCACTTCAGGGGCAGCGGCTGGACGCTGCCCTGCGCCGTACTTTCCCGGAGCTCCCGTCCTGGGCGCTTCGGGATGCTTTTACCCATCGGGACGTTAAGGTGGACGGCAAACGGGTCAAAGCCGATCTGCGGGTACACGGTGGAGAATGGGTGCAGGTGTATGTGATGGAGCAGTCTCCTGCGCTGGATGTGGTGTATGAGGATGCCAACCTGCTGCTGATTAACAAGCGGCCCGGCATTTCCGTTACCGAGGATGCGGGGGGCGGTGCTACCTTGACGGATATGGTGGTCCGCTATGCCCGCCAGCGGGGAGAAGCAGTGTCTCCGCAGCCTGTGCACCGCTTGGATAACCAGACCAGTGGGCTGGTGCTTTTTGCCAAGAACCAGGAAGCGCAGGCCATTCTGGAGGATGCCTTTCGGGAGCGACTCCCCAAGAAGGAATACACCTGCCTGGTGCGGGGCATTCCCAAGCCGCCTCAGGCCTTGTGCAGGGCCTACCTGACCAAGGATGCCGCGGCCGCCCGTGTTACGATACATGACCATGAAACCCCGGGCAGTAAACCCATTGCGACCGCCTACGAAACCCTGGAGGCCGGCCCCATCAGCCGCCTGCGGGTGGAGCTGATTACCGGCCGTACCCATCAAATCCGTGCGCACATGGCCGCGCTGGGCCATCCGCTGCTGGGGGACGATGTATATGGTGACCGTGCCTTTAACCGTGCGAACAAAGCTCGCCGGCTGATGCTGTGCGCCACCAGGTTGACCCTGTACACGGGGGGACGCCTGCCGGAAGTGGAGGGACATACCTTTACGATTCCCTGTCCCTTCTAAGTACCATAAAGCGAGGAAAGAAACCATGATCCGACTGATTGCCACCGACATGGACGGGACGCTGCTGGTCCATGGGGTTACGGGGATTCCGGATGAAAACCTGCGTGCCATGAAGCAAGCCGCTGCACGCGGAATTCATGTGGCGCTGTGCAGCGGCCGTATGCCGGAGGATATGAGCTTTTTTGCTTCGGATGCGGGCTTGAACGTGCATATTCTGGCCCTAAACGGCAGCTATTGCCTGGATGTGCCCCATGGCCCCTGCGTAAGCAGCCACACCATGCAACCCGCGGATGCCCAAGCCCTGCGCGGTATGTTACAGGCGTATCCGGGATTGCATTATGAGACTTTCAGCGGCAATGACCTGGTGGTGAACATGGCACCCAGCGACGATTGGGAAATCAACGTGGGCACCAACCTGCGCAGACCCGGCGGAAAAACCCGCGTTGCGGTGAACCAGGAGGAACGCCTGCAACAAATGCTTGCACAGGGGGTGAATAAGCTGGTGGTGGTGGATGAGGCCATGACCGGCGTCCTGGAAAAAATCCGCCAGGAGATCGCCCGACGGCTTCCCGGCCTGGAAGTGAGCAGCAGCTGGTGCAACAACCTGGAGATTATGGCCCGGGGCGTGAACAAAGGTGCCGCTGTTACGGCTCTGGCCCGGCGCTTGGACATTCCCATGGATCAGGTGATGACCCTGGGGGATAATGAGAACGATATCCCCATGCTGACCTGTGCCGGCGTGGGTGTTGCGGTGGAAAACGCCACCCCTGGCGCGCTTGCCGCGGCCAAGTACCGTACCGCGTCCAACGACCGCTTCGGCGTGGCGGAAGCAATCCGACGTTTTGCCCTGGATGGAGAGAGCGTATGAGAGCATGTCTGCGGACACTAAACGGTGTCTTGAACCGGTGCATTCGCTGGACGTTGATGGGACTCATCCGCCTGGCGTTCCGCCCGAAAATTTCCTATGTTTCGGATCGGGCGCGGCAGGAGGCGTTCCGCTCCCCAATGATTATGGTCAGCAACCACGTGCGCGGCATGGATGGCGCGGCGCTTTGCACGCTCTTCCCCGGAAAGAAGATTCACGGGGTGAGCGCCAAGGAGTTCATGGACAAGCCTGCTCTGGGCTGGTTGCTGCGTCGCCTGGGGTGTGTTTCGGTGGACCGGGATCATGTGACCGTGGATTGGCTGCGGCAGTGCAGACGCATTTTGGTCAAGGATCAGGAGCATGTCTACATCTGCCCGGAGGGAAAATGCAATTTTCAAAAACAGATGCAGCCCTTTAAGCCAGGAGCGGTAACCCTGGCCTACATGGCGAAGGTGCCGCTGCTGCCGGTATACCACAACGGAGAATATCATTACTTTTTCGGCAAGCGATTCCGCTGCATGGTGGGGGAACCCTTCCTGCTGCATACTCAGGAAGGAACCTTGGATGCAGCGGGTATCGCCGCGGAAACCAAGCGCCTGGAGCAGGAGATGTTCCGTTTGCGGGATCTGCTGGAGGCAAAACGGTGAATTGCGCCCCTCAGCCGTTGCTGCCGGGCAGCTCCGTGGTGGGCTCATATCCGCCGCTGCCTTCGCTGTTGCTCAGGGAGAAGCCACCTTGCTGGAAAGAGAGCCCACGCACCGTGACCATTCCCGTATCCGTATCGGTGAGCCACAGCTCATAGGGGGGATTGTTCCAGTAGAGGTTGCATCCAGGGTTGTACACGCGCACGATCCAGGTACCCTGGCCGTAGGGCGTCTGATAGGTTCCGTCTGCGTAGAACGTAATGGGGTCCGGAATCATGTTTCCCCCTGCGCTAATGGACCAGGTGCCTACCAGGGAATCACGAATGGATTGCGGCGCCTCCTGGGCATAAAGCGGCTCCAGGGCCCGCAGGGGAACAAACCCCCATACAATGGTTCCACCGTCCACAAACTGACCATCCTGAACTTCAGAGCCCACGTAGGCATAGGATTCGCCGTACAGGGCCATGCAGTCGAACAATGTACCGGCGGGCACGGCAAACTGCGGGTACTGGGACACATCCGGATCATCAGTGAGATAGGTATCGCTGACAGCGCGCAGGGGTACGCTGAGCAGTTGATCATAGGGTGCCCAGACGCTGTCCGTTTCCGCCCAGGCGGTGTCGGCGTCCGGGTCCAGCGTAGTGCCACGAATGTAACCGATGCGATGGGTACGCTGGCTGACAGCATAGCGGATGCATGCGTAAGCCTTGCCAGTGAAGGCGTCATAATAGCTGCGCAGGTACCACAATTCCCCCGCAAGACCAACGGCTGCTTTGCCATCCGCAGCGCGCCATGCGCTTTCCTCGTAAGGGGCGGAATATACCGCCTCGGTGCCTGTGCCTACCCCAGCAAAGCGCCGGAGAGCGGGCGTGTCTCCGTCCAAGCGCGGAAACAGGCTGTCTCCGCTGGCCAACGCGCCCCCCAGCAGGTTCAGCCGGCGGATTTCCGCCACGCTCCGTGGAAACAAAGTAATATTGAACTCTCCCAGGTGCTGGGAAGCATACCAGGTGGCACTTTCTGAACCCTGAACGGCCTCATAGCGGTATATATCGCCGGTCTCCTCGTCGCGACATCCAGTCAGGATCAAATCGCCTACCCGCGCCTGTTCCAGCATGTAGCCTTCTTCTGCCGGGCAAAAGGAATACGTTTCATCCGCCCCGTAGGATAGGGTGAACCCGTCGCCTGCCGCTTCCAGCGCGGCCTCTGCGTCCGTTTCTCCGGGTTGATAGACGGCTTTGGTATAGGTGTGGAGTCCGTCATCCATCAGGCACATGAGCACATGATGGTATTTGGATTTCATAATGGCCAAAGTTCCCGAGGCTTGCTCCATGACGCTATAGGCATCCCATGTATCGCCTGCGTCGGACACGGCGGTGTACAGCTCTCCGGAGATCCCCCACCAATTTGCCATGGCGTACCAGGGCAGCACTGCGAGGAGTATCAAACTGAGCGACAGCGCAAGCAAATGCTTTTTCATTTTATAAATCTCCTCCTGTCTCCTTGTGCGACGCGCCGTCCAGGCGCCTTTTTTATGATTATAACATGGACAGGGACCGTACAAGGAAGAAAGTTGTAAAAAATGCGCCCCTGTCTGGCATATACAGGAGCGCAAGAAACAAAATGCAGGATTACAGGACAGCATCCGATGCGATGGGAAGGCGTGCACGCAGGCGGCGCATCCGATGGTAGTATCCCCAGATGAGCAAAATAGCCGCGCCGATCCACGCGGATATCTCGGCAATGTACACGCCCCATTCACCGATGAGCAGCGGCAGCAATAGTACGCAGCCTATACGCATGGCCAGCTCCACAATGCCGGAGACCATGGGAATGATGGTGTCTCCCAACCCCTGCAGCGTGGAGCGGTAGACGAACAGCAGATAGAGCATAAACAGTCCCAGGCTCATGACCGCCAGGTAACGGTAGGCAACCGTCAGCACCTGATCCACCAGTTCCGGCTGATCGTTGATGAACAGTGACAGCAGCTCCTTGCCCCACAGCAGCATGCAGGCGGCCACTATCAGCGCCATGCCTACGGCAATCTGCGACGCGCGCCTCAGCCCCAGCTGTACCCGGTCCAGCCGCCCGGCCCCCAGGTTTTGCCCGGCAAAGGTTCCCATGGCGCTGCCCAGGGAGGAACCCGCCAGCTCAACCAACCCCGTAAGCCGCGACGAGGCATTGAAGCCGGCCATGAAGATGAAGCCAAAGCCATTCACAACGCCCTGAAGCACCAGCCCGCCCATGGCGATAATGCCATTTTGAAAGGCCACCGGCAGCCCCAGACGCAGGAGTGTACCCATGGACCGTGTATCGGGGCGCAGGTCGGCGCGGGATAGACGCAAAAAGGTAATCTTTCGCAGGGCAATCAGGCAGATCAGGCAGGAAACACCCTGAGAGATCACCGTGGCGATGGCGACGCCGGATACACCCCAATGGAAAGCCGCAACAAAGAGGATGTCCAGCGCAATGTTGCACAGCGCTGCCGCGGTCATGGCATACAGCGGTGTGCGGCTGTCTCCCAAGGAGCGCAGAATACCCGACAGCAGGTTGAACCCCATGACCAGGGTAATGCCGCTGAAAATGATGCGGAGATATTCGCAGGTGAGGTCGATGGTATTTGCGGGAGAACGCAGGAGCACCAGCACGGGATAGAGCAGGGACTGGGAGAGTATAGTCAGCAGTACCACCACCCCCGCGGACAGCAGCAGGCTCTGTCCCACGGCCCGGCGAAGGCCGGTATAGTCTGCCGCGCCGAAGCACTGCGCCACCTGAATGGAAAAGCCCTGCGCCAGTCCCATGGCCAGCCCCAGTACCAGCCAGTCAAGCCACCCCGCGGCAGACACCGCAGCCAAGGCCGTTACGCCCTCCACCTGGCCGATCACCAGGGTATCCACCAGGCTGTACAGCTGCTGGAACAGGTTTCCTGCGACGATGGGCAGGCAAAAGGTCAGGATAAGGCGTGTGGGATTGCCGCGGGTCATATCTTTGGTGCGGGCAGGCATGGCAACGGACGCTCCTTTGCAAAACGAAAATCAGGAAACTGGCATGATATATTCGCGTCCGGCCTGCGGAATCCTGCGAGAGGAAGAGGGAAAGTTTTTCGTTTCCTTAACCGCTGTCCATCCATTGGCGGCGAAGCTGGCTTTTCAGCCGCATTTCCGCCCGGGAAACCTGGACCTGGGTCATGCCCAGGGCACGGGCCGTTTCTGCCTGTGTCAAGCCTTGACGCCAGCGCAGATAAAGCAGCTTGCGCTCCCGCTGGGGCAAGCGCTCCAGCATATCCTGCAGGAGCAGCTTGTTCAGCCAGCTTTCTCCCTGCGGATCGGGAATAAGCTCGGCTACGGGATGCGTGCTGCCGCCCAGCGGCGCGTCCAGGGGAACGGTTGCAATTTCTTCCATGGCCAGGGTGAGCTCCGCAGGGTCCATGCGAAGGGCCATGGCCAGCTCGGTTACCGTGGGTTCCCGATGGTTTTGCTGGCGAAGCAAGGCCTCGGCCCGGCGAACCCTGGCCCGCAGTTCCCGGTCCTGCCGGGGAATATGGCAGGGGGCGCTGATACGGGTGAGGGCCCGCATCTCCCCCAGGATAACCGGGACGGCGTAGGTGGAGAATTTCACCCCCATGGAGGGGTCAAAACGGCTTAATGCCTTCATGAGCCCCACGCAGCCCTGTTGATACAGCTCTTCCCGCTCTCGGTTGAGCGGCGCAAAGCGGCGGCAGAGCATCTTGACCAGGGGCAGATGATCCTCCGCCGCTTCCGCATAGCGGCGTTCCTCCGGGGTAACGGAATCCTTTGTGAAGGCAGAGGTCACGCCCGGACCCCGGCGGCGATTTTCTTGCGCATGCGCACCAGGGTGCCTTCGCCGGGGTGGGACACAACCTCCAGGTCATCCATGAAGGTTTGCATGACGGAAAAGCCCATGCCGCTGCGCTCCTGCTCGGGCTGTGTAGTATAAAAGGGCTCCATGGCCTGGGCCACATCGGGAATACCCCGGCCATGGTCCTCAATCTCCACGGTCATCTCGCCACGGTCGTCATAGCTGACCCGCAGGGTGATCTCTCCGCGGCAGCCTTCGTACCCATGGACGATGGCGTTGGTTACAGCCTCGGATACGGCGGTTTTCAGGTCTGCAATTTCGCTGAGGGTGGGGCTGAGCTGCACCGCAAAGGCAGCCACCGCCACCCGGGCGAAGGATTCATTTTCCGCAAGGGAAGGGAAAGTGAGCACCATATGGTTGCGCGTCATAAAGCATTCCTCCTTATGCCCGGTCCAGCTCGGGAATGATACGATCCATCCCGGACATGTGAAAGATCCGGGCGATGTGGGGATTCATATGGCATACGGCCATTTTGCCGCCCCGGTCCCGCAGGATGCGGTAGCGGCCCAGGATAACGCCGATGCCGGAGGAGTCCATGAAGGTGAGCTTGTCAAAGTCCAGCACCAGGTACCGGACGGAAGGATCCGCCAGCATTTCATCCAGCTGACGGCGGATGCTCTGGGCACAGAAATGATCCAGTTCCCCATCCAGGGCGACTACCAGCGCATCCTGCTTGCAATAGGAACGCAGCATGCTTTACCTCCTGTTTCCAGTAATGCAAGGGAAGTTCTTCCGTATACATGTCGTATCCTTCCTCGAAAAAGGTCGAGTTATGCGCTTCGCCGCAAAACCGTACGACAAAAAAACCTTTCGCTGGACGCGAAAGGAAGAAAATGATATACATGATGGCGCATCATGCCGAAAGAGGCAATCTACAGCCCGCAACAAAGCAAATCTCACGCGCTTTTTAACTTCATCAATACTACGCCGGCACACATCAGCACCAGGCCAACCACTTTGTGCCAGGTGAAGGGCGCAGGTGTAACGCCCAGCCAACCCAGGCTGTCGATGAGCGCCGCGACGCCCAGCTGCGCAATCAGGATGGTGGAAACGGCCAGTAGCGGGTTGAGCATGCCCATGCCAAGCATGACGGTCACGGTAATCACCGGTGCCAGCAACCCGCCCAGCCAGGCATACCAGGGCGCTTGCGGCAGCAGCGCCAGATTGCCTTTGCCAAAGATCAGCATAATGATCAGGGCCAGCACCAGCCCCGTGCCCTGCACAAAGACATTGGTTTCCAGTACGCCCACCTTGTCTCCCAGCCGCGTATTCATTACGCCCTGAAAGCTCATGGCCGCTCCGGCAATCAATGAAAAGAGAAATCCCAGCACGTTGTCTCCTCCCTTCAGCAAAAGGATACCCTGGGCAGGAAGCGCTTATGCGCAATTTTTGAGGAAGTAACCTTGGAGCAACTCTATCAAAGACAGCGGGGACATGATTCCTTCGGCGCCTTTCCGGCTTTTGGGAGGACTCAGGCCCTCAAAGAAAGCCGTAAGTTTACGCATGCACTTGAACATGCGGGAAAAAACGTCTATAATATCATCGGATTATCATGGATGTATCGATACGATGGATGATTCGGGAGGAAAGAATATGCCGCTGAAACCCATGTTTTCCCGTGCTCCTCTGACCATGCAGCCCTTGGCACCCTTGGCGCCGGAGGCCATAGCGCTGGAAGGCTCTGCGCGGGAAACGCTGGAGAAGCTATGCGCGCTGGCCTTGCAGGCGCCCATGGGACCTGCCCTGGCGGAAGGCGCCCTGACATGCGCCTATTTATGTGAAAATGCACCCCTGGCCGAGAAGGTGGAGCAGTGGTTGCGCGTCCAGCTCAATGCCCAGGGAGCGGACGGCTCCTTGCTCCTGCCTGCGGCGGAGGGAATCCGGGTGATGCTGGCTGTGGCCAGGCTCTTTGCCCACCAGGGGGAGAAAACATTGCTGGAGCCCATGATGCGCTATTGCGCTTGCCTGCGTGAGCGCTGGGAGGAACTTCGCCTGGATGGCAGCGTCATGGGCCAGGCGGCCAATTTGATGGAACTGCTGCTGTTCCTGTACAATGTGACAGGCAAAAAGGCGCTATTGCATCTCATGGAGCTGACCCGGCGAGACGCCATGGACTGGAGCGGGCTCATGAGCACGTTTGCCTTGTCACGCCCCACGGCAAAGCTGATGCCGCTGGAAGAAATGACGGCCGGCCGGAAAGCCGAGGGAAACGACCCCAGCGGTTTTTACACCCGGCAGTATCTGGCTACCTTCGGGCCTGCGCTGGCACAGGGCATCCGTTTGCCGGTGCTTATGGGGTTGTATTCCGGCAGCGCCAGGGATCTGGATGCCGGTTATACGGGCTATGAAAAGATCATGCGCTATCACGGCACAGCCACGGGTGCCTTTACCGCTGACCTGCACCTGGCAGGCGGAAGCCCTTCGGCGGCCGTGTCCGGCTGGGCGGCGGGAGAAACCGCGCGGAGCCTGGCCCGGGTGTGGCAGGTAACGGAAAAGCCCGGAGCGGCGGAGGCATTGGCGTGCCTGATGGAGAATGCTTTGCCGGCTTTCCTGCCGGAGGGGAAACTGTTGCCCTTTTTGCGGGTCAACAGCCTGAGCGTAAATGCCGGCGTGAAGGACTGCTATGCGCCCGGAGAGGCCGAGGAAACCGCCAGAGAAACCCTTGCCGCGCTGCTTCAGGGAACCGCGGAAGGAGTGCGCTCGGCCGTCACTGCCACGACCACAGGGGCGGCCGTGGGACTGTATGTACCTGGGCACTACACCCTGCGTCTGGGCCGTGAAAAGGCGAAGCTGACCCTTGCCACGTCGGGGGAGCGTGTGACACTTACCCTGTCCATGAAAAATCCCGCAGAGGCGGAGCTGAAACTGCGCATTCCGTCCTGGACGGTGGAGCCCATGGTCCAGGTGAACGACGAGGGCGGGGATGCCCCGGAGACGGGAAAAATGTTCACGCTGCGCCGGACGTTCCGGGATGGGGATGTGATTACGCTGCTTCTTCCCCGAAAGGCGCGCTTGACGGAGGGGTATCACCAGTCTCTTTGCGTGATGCGGGGGGATACTTTGCTGGCTATGCCCGTGCAGGGAGAAAACTGGCGCCGGGCGCTGTGCGACGTGCGGGATACGGAGCGGGGGACGGAGGCTGTGCTGCTGGAAACCTCCCAGTGGAAAACCCGCGTGCATGTGCCTGCGGACCCGCCCATCGCTCCCCGGACCGAAGGTAAAGAGGAGAGAATCATACTCCAGCCCTTTGCTGAAACTGCCTGCCGTATCGCAGCCTTTCCCAAGGGGAAGCAGGCATGACGGAAATTCGCTTGGCCCCCATGGCGGGAATCACCGATTGGCCCTTTCGGCTGCTCTGCTTTGAGCAAGGCTGCGATGCGGCCACCACGGAGATGATCAGCGCCCTGGGATACGTATATGCGCCCAAGAACCATGTGGCCACCAATCAGCTGCTGGAAAAAGCGCCCGGGGAAGGAAAACTTTTCGTACAAATCTTTGGCAAGGAACCGGAGCTGATGGCCCAGGCGGCGGCACGCCTGTCCCAGACAGGACGATTTGACGGCGTGGACATCAATATGGGCTGTCCTGCCCATAAGGTGGCCTGTTCCGGGGAGGGCAGCGGCCTGATGCGCGACCCGAAAAAGGCCGAGGCCATCATCCGGGCCGTGGCGGGCGCCACATCCCTGCCGGTTTCCGTAAAATTTCGTCTGGGATGGGATGCGGCGACCATCAACGTGGAAGAACTGGCGGAGATGGCCCAGGAGCTGGGTGTTCACGAAGTGGCTGTACACGGCCGCACCCGTCAGCAGCAGTACAGCGGCAAGGCCGACTGGGAAGCCATCGCCCGGGTAAAGGCGCGGCTACATATTCCTGTGCTGGGCAACGGGGATATTTTTACCCCGCAGGATGCCGTGCGCATGATCCAGGAAACCGGGTGTGACGGTGTGCTCATTGGCCGGGGCGCCATGGGAAATCCATGGCTGTTTGGTCAGATCAAGCAGGCGCTGCGGGGCGAGGCCTGGACGGAACCCACGGTGAGCCAGCGGGTGGACATGGCCCTGCGGCATATTGAACTGCTCATGGGCTGGAAACCCGAGCGCGTGGCGGTGCGGGAAATGCGCAAGCATATCGGCTGGTACTTCCATGGACTGCGGGGGGCGGCACAGCTGCGCGGCCGGATCAATACCCTGCCTACGGCCCAGGAAGTGCGGGAAGCACTGGCGGAGTTCGCTGCGGAATTTTCCGAACAGGCAGGGTTTGAGGCCTCTTCCCACGTTACATCAGAGGAGGATGATTGAGCGATGCTAAAGAAACTGCTGGCGGTGCTGCTGTGCCTGTGCATGCTTGCGCCGCTTTCGGCCCAGGCAGAAGTGGAGCTGCTTCCACAGCTGACCCAGTGGCGCCTGGAAGAAAGTCAGGCGCCCATCCGGGCCACGGTGAGCATGGAGCTGGGCGCGTGGTTGCCCTTTGACGAAACGACGCTGGCGGCGCTGAATCTGCTGCTGAGCCACGTATCCTTTCAGGTGGAAACCCTGCATATGGCCCAGGAGGACTGGAGCCGTGCGGCGGTGCTGCTGGATGGGGTGGACACGGCGGTGCTGACCCAGCGCCAGGCGAACGGCGTCAAACGGTTGAATGCATCCTTTGTGCCCGATGCTACGCTTACGGCAGTTTCTGAAGATCCCATCGCCTTGCTGCTGGGCGAAAGCTCCGCGCTGAACCTGGGTGGCTTCACAGGTACGGAGGGTACCATGGTCACGGAGGCCAAGCGGCTCATGAATGATCTCCCGGTGCTGTTGGCTTCGTGGATGGAAGAGAAGTCCGTGACCCAAAAAATTGATAAAATGGGTACCGCAAAGTACATGCGTACCTATGAAATCCCTGAGGAAGAAGCCCAGCAGCTGGGGAGCCTGCTGGCGGATGCCGCCCAGGAGCCCCGGGTACAGGCCTTTCTTTCCAGCCTGACGTTTACAGATGACCAGGAAATCACCGTATACGAGAATGAAATCGGACAGGTGCTTAAGTTCAGCTACACTGGCCGGTGCGGTGTGGATGCGGACAGTCAGCGCAAGGTTACCCTCACCTGGAGCATGAAGGACGACGGCCAGGAGGCACGGGATACCCTTTCCCTCAAGTCCCCTGCGGTTTCCGGCAGCGACCGGGATACCCTTACCTGGGAACGGGTGGCGGAGGTGGACGGGGGCAATCGGACGCTGAGCGAATCCTTCCGCTACGAAACCGTGCGCAACAAGGAAAAGACCATCCTGGAAGGGGAAGCGGAGTTGGAGAATGCCTTTGACATTGCCAGCAGCCTGCTGACCGGCAAGGCCTGGGTGGAACAAACCCTCCCCGATGAGACGCTGCTGACCTGGGTGATGGAGCCCAACATGACCTTTGCCCTGGGAAGCATGAACCCGGAGGCCAGCGGAAATGTGCTGGTTACTTATAAGGAGGATAAGCGCGTTACCCAGGAGGCTACCGTGTATATCAACCTGGCCTATGGGGACGGCTTCAACTGGGAGCTGCGGGAGGGAGAAACCAACCTGGAAACCCTGGGGACGGAAGCGCTGACGGCGCTTCAGGAGCAGAGCGCGGAACGCCTGGCGGCGGATATGCTCCAGGGGCTGCTCCGATTGCCTCAGGAGGATCTGCTCTTTATCAGCGAGGGTCTAACCCAAGAGGCGTGGCAACGGATTCTGGATGCGTTGGGCGGCGCGCAATGAGCGAGTACAATGCGTTCTCCATGAAGATAAAGGAGGAATTCCTGTGATGAAGCGAATCATCTGCCTGACCATGGCGCTGGTGATGACCTTTGCCTGCGTGAGCGCTTTTGCGGCGCAATATGACGGCTTGCCGGAGAAAATGATGCTCCAAATGGAGCTCAGCGGACTGAAGGGAAGCGTCACGCTCTCGGCAACGGGCAACCCGGAGCTGGAGGCGCTGCTCAATGGCCTTTTCCAGGATACGACCCTGGAAATCCGGGGCATCCGCTCCTCTGGACAGGCGCAGTACCAGGCCTATTTCCAGCGCGGTGAAACCCAGCTGGGATTGACGCAGTTCTTCGGCGATGAGACGTCTTTTGTACTCTCCAGCGCACTGGCACCGGAGGACAAGCTTCGCTTCTCCGCCACGGAGAGCCTGCTGCAGCAGCTGCTTCCCCAGGACGAGGGGCTGAACCCCCAGTGGTACACCGCGGGGCTGAAGATTCTCCAGGTGGACGAGGAAACATGGGCGGCCAGCTGGGAACCGGCTCTGGCACCCTATGAGCAGGCCCTGGAAATGTGGCTGAACGAATATGCTGCTGCGCCGACGGTGATTCGCCAGGAGGACGGCGAAACCCGCATGCAGGTGAACTATGAGATTCCTGCTTCTGCGGTAAAGACCGAGGCGGCGGCGCTGGTGCGCTCCATGCTCATTGATGAAAACCTGCGGGGACTGCTATCTGGAGTAATGAGCGAAAGCCAGGTGGAGGCCTACCTGAACGGCGATTGGGCGGACTATTATGCCCAGCGTATCAATGCCATGGACCTCACCGGAACCATCAGCCTGGAGCGGCAGATGGCCCTGACGGGGGATGTACTCTACACCAAGATTCTGCTGCCTATTCCCGCGGAGGAAACGGGTTACGACACCCTGATGATTTATCAGGAGGGTGACGCGCTGACCGTTACCCTGGCCGGCAGCGTGGATACGCTGATCTTCTCCATAACCGATAAGGAAGAGGGCGTCAGCGGTGTGCGCGTGCAGGGCGTGGTGGAACGGCAAATGATGGAAGGCGAGGGCAGCTTCAAGACGGAGTATTCCCTGCTGCGCACCACCCGGGAAAGCATTGACGACGATGGCCGCCAACACCAGTATGAATCCCTTACCCTCACCCTGACCCCGGAGGAGGGCGATGCCATGGAGCTTACCGCGCTGGCGCATTTCCATAGCTTGAGCGCCAACCGTAATCCCACCACCCTGGAGCTGGACGTTTCCTGGAAGCAGGGGGATATGACCCTGACGCTGCAGGGTGAGTTTAAGACGACATCCCCCTGGGTGCTTCAGGTGATCGACGAGACCGGCGCCCAAGACGTTGCAACCTTATCCAAGCAAGAGCTGGAGGCGGTGCTGGCCGATTATGCGGCGGGCGGGCTTGCGCTCATCCAGCAAATGGCGGAGGCGACCCCCACGGACCTTGCAACCTCCTCGGAGGAAGAGGCGCAGCCCCTGGAACAGACGGAGGCGCCCACCGCAGCCCCTGAAGTAGCGGAAGAGACAACGCAAACGCCAGACCCTGACACGACATCCAGCGCACTACCGCTTGTGGAGCAGGAGTCCACCGCGTCGCCTACACCCGGCACTTCAGTCGCCGCGGAGAACGAAGAATAAGAAACACGGTACAGGGAATGGGGGAAAGAGCATGAAAGGCTGGCAACGGTGGTTGACTTTTACGCTGGCGATGCTGCTGGCATGGACGCCTTTGTGCGCTTCCCATGCCCAGGAAACAACGGACAGCTTTTGCCTGCGCATGGCGCTGACCGTGGAAACGGACGCGGCCTCTGAAGCCATGCACGCCCTGGGCGTGCACCTGGACGAGGAGGAGCAACGTACCCTGGATGCCATGATCGCGCTGCTGAATGCTGCGGAAGCACGGATTCAGCTTGGCCTGACAGGGGAGCAGCTGCGCGTATCGCTGGTGATGTCGGAAATAGAGCTCCTTTATCTCCAGGAGGATGTGTATCAGGGCACGCGATATGTTACGACCAATCTTATGCCGGGCGTTGCGCTGACCGTGCCCCAAAGGGAGGTATGGGATGTTGCTCAGGCGCTATGGCGGATGGACTGGTCTGGCCTGGGTCAGGCGCTGAAAAGCGACGTGGAACAGTGGGCGCTATCCCTGGATGGGCAGTACGAGGAAGGCATGTTCCTTGGATATGCAATTCCAGCGGCCAGCGCGCGCACCAGCTATTCCCTGGATGATCGGGATTTGGCGGTGTTGGTGGACGCATGGATGAATACGCTGCTTACCCGGACGGATGCCGCCGCAGTGGCAGACGCCATGTATGGGGATGTGTACTGGAATGCCTGGCTTTCCATGGTTCAGGATTTTAACCGGCAGGTATCCTGGGAAAACCAATACGGCTATGACGTAAGCGTATTGTGGGGTGCAGCGGGAGAACCGGTGGGAACAATCATTTCCGGCAACTTGCGGGAATCGCAGGAACGACCCTGGCAGCTTTCCGTGGGATGGAACGGCCAGGATGTGGATATGCTTGCAACCCTTCCCCAGGAGGGGGAGGATATGCTGCTGCGCTATACGCTGTCCCAGGACCAGCAGGATGGCACACAAACGATATCCCAGCGTATGCATCTGCTGAGCGCAGAAGCCGGGGAAAGCTATGATTCTGCCGCTGAAGGCGCGGCGTATGCCCTGCTCATTGAGGGAGAAACACGCTTCTCCACCGAGGATACGCTTTGGCAGGCCAATCACCAGGGAAACGCTTCCTTGCGCGCGGAGGGCCTGGAACTGCGGTTGCATCAGGCGGGAGAAAGCAGGCTGGACTTGCAGACGTTTTCGGCGGAGGGTATCACCCAAACCTACTTGGGAGAAGATACGCTTCTGTGCGAGCACACGCTTTCCGGCCAAGTGCAGGAAGCTGCTGCCGTACCTGACTTTACGCAGATGACGGTTTTTCCCATGGAATCCGCTCCCTACCAAAATGAAGTCTACGATGCCCTGCAGCAGGGCTTGGATCAGCTGACCGTGCGTATTTTCAAGGCAATTCCGCCAGAATGCATTGACATCATTACACAAATGGTCATGGAACTCCCCTAAGGGTGCATCGTCCTTTCTGGCAGGAAAAGGCCGGAGTGACAAGTTGCGAAGCGAGTCATTCCGGCCTTTTCCTTGTGAAAAAGTCACAAAAAATTTGCATTTTTCGGCTGCTTTTCTCTTTTCAGTCTCCAGAAGCTGTGCTATAATAAAAAAGACGTGTTTTACGGAAGGAGAGTCTTGGGCATGGTAGATAAGCATCTGATGGATCAGATGGAAAACATATTGAGCCGGTTGACCATTCCAGTGGCTATTATGGACAAGGACCCGGAAACTTGGTCCGCTACCGAGCAGCTTCCGCTGGAGCAGATAAGTGATGGGATGATTCAGAGCGTGCGGGGCGTATTATATTTGGGTATTACCCAACCGGCCGTAGTGCTCAGCTGCGAAGAGCGGCTCCCCGGGGCACGGGATGTGCTTACCCTGGCGGAAACCCTGGTAGCGACCCTGGCAGGGGGTGGCGGCCGGGAGGAGAATGCCTTTGACGTTTATCGCCGCACCTTGCGCGGGGAATTAACCGGCGCCGAGCTGGAAGCACTGGCTCATGAGCATCAGCTGCCGGAGGACCTCAAGCGCTGCGTGCTGGTTTTCCACATGGTGCAAACGGAAAACGAGCGTGCGTTCAGCCTGCTGCGGGACTTGGTACCCATGCAGGAGCGGGACGTGCTCATCGATATGGATCGCCATACGGTGGCGCTGATCCGCGACATGACCGATGCGGAGAGCAATGACGAGCTGATTCAGTTCAGCGAGGCACTGCAGGAAACGCTCATGAGCGAAACCGCCCACCAGATGACCGTGGGCATTGGCAGCTGCCGAAATACCCTGGAGGAAATCCGGGAAAGCTACAGCGAGGCCCGGCGTGCCATTGAGGTTGGACGCATTTTCCAGCCGGAGAGCAGCATTTATATGTTCAGCAAGCTGGTGCTGGAACGCTTCCTGATGGAACTGCCCCAGGAAATCAGCGCCTATTATCACAGCCTGCTGTTCAACCGAAAGACACAGCGGCTCTTCAATGAAGAAATGCTCTACACCATTGAGATGTTCTTCAAAAAGGACCTCAACCTGTCGGACACAGCGCGGCAGCTGTACATTCACCGGAACACGCTGGTTTACCGGCTGGATAAGGTGCAGCGCCAGACAGGCCTGGACCTGCGCAAGTTTGAGGACGCGGTGACATTCAAAATTCTCATGGAGCTAAAAAAATGCGGCGGTGATAAGGTCGCGCGGAAGTGAGCTATGCCGCCGGAAAAGGAGCGTGAAGCATGAAAAAAGGAAAGCTGATCCTTCTGCTGGCGTTGGTGGCATGCATGGCCGCAGGTTGTGCGTATCTCCCATTGCTGACCATGACGCCTGAACCATCTGCCAATCCGGATACGAATGTGGTGGAAAGCGGAGATACCGTGACCATCTCCCGCGAACTGTATGAGCAGTATCAGAAACTGGATTCGCTACTGGAAATGATGGATGTTGTGGATGCCTATTATTACCAGGATGCGAATGAGCAGGATATGCTGGACGGGGCGGCGTCAGGACTACTATATGGCCTGGGTGATCCCTACACCTTCTACTACACGGCGGAGGACTATGCTGAGCTGTGGGAAGAAGATGAGGGAAACTACGCCGGTGTGGGAATCCAGATTTCGGGCTCCTATCTTACCGGTGATTGCACCATCAGCCGCATATTTGACAACAGTCCGGCGCGGGAAGCAGGCATTCATAAGGGCGACATTTTGCGCAAGGTGGATGACCTGGACGTAACAGTCTATACGCTCAACGACGCTGTGGACATCATGCGTGGCCATCCCGGCGAGCCGGTGACCCTGGTGGTGGAAAGAAACGGCGAGGAGCTCACCTTTACGGTGAATCGTGCGCAGGTGAACGTTAACTGGGTGGAGAGCGGTATGCTCACGGAAGATGTGGGATACATCCGCCTCTATGAATTTTCCGGAGACTGCGCCACACAGGTGGACGCTGCGCTTGCGGACATTGTGGCGAAGGGCGCCAGGGGACTGATTCTGGACCTTCGGGATAACCCCGGGGGATGGATGAGCGACGCTGTTTCCATTGCCGATCATTTCCTGGATGAAGGTACGGTTTGCTACCTGGAGTACAAGGACGGCACCAGGGAGTACGAGTATTCCAAGGATGGTAAGGAGAACCTGGAGCTGGTGATCCTGATGAATGAATTCTCTGCCAGCTCCTCAGAAATTCTTGCCGGGGCGTTGCAGGACCGGGCAGGCGCCACGGTGGTGGGCGTGCAATCCTATGGAAAAGGCGTGGTACAGTATGTCCTTCCCGTTGGCAGCGAAGGCGCGGGCATGCAGGTGACGGTTGCCCAATATTTCACGCCCAATGGAAACACGGTGCATGGCATCGGCATTACCCCGGATGTGGAGGCAGCGCTCCCGGAGGGGGACAACGGCATGTATGAATTCGGAGACCTGGCCGACCCGCAGCTGAACAAGGCGCTGGAGGTTATGCAGGAGAAGCTTGAAAGGCTGGCGAATGTAGCCTGAAGGCTTGGAAAAACTTTGCAGTCAGGTACCCTGCATGCCCATTCACAGCGTGCTATGCAAGGCGCAAATTCCTGCTTGCTTTTTCGAGAGAAATGGCGTATAATAATTAAGCCGTGTTCATGATGATGATTGGGTCCTGTGCGATCCTCCGGTGTGAACCCTGTCAGGTCCTGACGGAAGCAGCAGTAAGCGCTTTGATGGATGTGCTGCAGGTTAGCCCAGTTTGAGTGGACCGGTATTGCAAAGAAACAAAGACCCGCGTTAGTTATCGCTGACGTGGGTCTTTTACTATATTTCCAAGTTCTTATGGCGAAAAAGCAGCCTGTGCTTGTTCAGAGAAAATACCCCCCAAAAGGAGTATTGGCCGCTATACTCTGCGCCTAGGAGTTTTGCGGCAATACTGGCGGTGGAAGATAAGCAGCATGGGGGATACATGTCACACAGGGAGAAGACAGCGCGGCCTTCATTAGCAGCAACGGGTAGCAAAAAGGCGCACCGCAAACGATCTGCGGCACGCCTTTTTGGGTAGATCGGATGAAACGTACGGTGGATTATTCCAGCTCAAAAGCGCCGGTGTACAGGCGGTAATACGTGCCCTTCTTGGCGATCAGCTCGTCGTGGCTACCGCGCTCAATGATACGGCCGTGATCCAGCACCATGATAACGTCGGAGTTTTGCACGGTGGAAAGGCGATGGGCGATGACGAAAACCGTGCGGCCCTTCATCAGGTTATCCATGCCCTTCTGTACCAGGGACTCCGTGCGGGTATCGATGGAGGAAGTGGCCTCGTCCAGAATCATTACCGGGGGATCAGCCACGGCGGCGCGAGCAATGGAAATCAACTGCCGCTGCCCTTGGCTCAATCCACTACCATCCCCGGAGAGCACGGTGTTGTAGCCCTCCGGCAACATTTCGATAAAGCCATCAGCATGCACCAGCCGCGCAGCAGCCTTGCATTCCTCGTCGGTGGCGTCCAGGCGGCCATAGCGGATATTCTCCATCACCGTGCCGGTAAACAGGTTTACATCCTGGAGCACCACGCCCAGGCTACGGCGTAGGGACGGCTTTTGTATCTTGGTGATGTTGATACCGTCATAGCGGATTTTGCCGTCGGCAATGTCGTAGAAGCGGTTGATCAGGTTGGTAATGGTCGTCTTGCCAGCGCCTGTGGCACCTACAAAGGCAACCTTCTGCCCAGGCTCGGCCCAAACGGTCACATCGTGAAGCACTTCCTTGCCTTCTTCATAGGCAAAGTCCACATTGGCCAGGCGAACATCGCCGCGCAGCTCCGTAAGGGTGACAGTGCCGTCCTGGTGCGGGTGACGCCAGGCCCAAACGCCGGTCTTTTCCTTCGTCTCTGTAAGCGTGCCGTCCTTCTCCCGGCGGGCGCTGACCAGGGTAACATAGCCGTGATCTTCCTCGCTCTTTTCATCCATCAGCTGGAAGATACGCTCTGCACCAGCCATGGCCATGACCACGCTGTTCAGCTGCTGGCTGACCTGGGAAATGGGCTGGATAAAGTTCCGGCTCAACTGCAGGAAGGCCGCAATGCCGCCCAGGGTGAGCACGCCCATCCCCGAGAAAGACAGATTGGGTACGCCCACAATGGCCATGGCGCCACCGATAATGGCCAGCACTGCGTACATCAAGTGGCCCATATTGTTATTTACCGGGCCAAGAATATTGGCGTAGGAGTTGGCGCGGGTAGCATTGTCGCACAGCTCGTCATTGCGGCGATTGAACTCCTCCATAGCCTTCTCTTCGTGGCAGAACACCTTAACAACTTTCTGCCCGTTCATCATCTCCTCGATATAACCGTTTACGTCAGCCAAGGAGGTCTGCTGGGCAATAAAGTACTTGCCGGAGTTGCCAGCAATTTTGGCGGTTATCCGCAGAATGAGCGCTGTTGCCAGCAATACCACCAGCGTCAACCATACGCTGATGGAGAGCATGGTGCAGAACACCGCGATAACAGAAATCGCAGAGGCGAACACTTGCGGAATGCTCTGGGAGATCATCTGTCGCAGGGTATCCGTATCGTTGGTGAAATGGCTCATGGTGTCGCCGAAGGTGTGCGTATCGAAATACTTGATGGGCAAGGTCTGCATGTGGGCAAACATGTCATCACGGATTTCCTTCAGCGTGCCTTGAGCGATAACCGCCATGATGCGGTTATACAGCAGCGTTGCGAGTACGCCAGCCAGATAGACCGCAGCCATCAGGCACAGCATCCGCGACAGGCCGGAAAAATTAGGCACAGGCTGGAGAAGAAGCGGCTCGATATAGTCATCAATCAGCGTCTGCAGGAAACGGGACGCCACAACCGAGGCCACTGAACTGATAATGATACAGACAGCTACGGCAATGAAGGGAAGCTTATATTTGCTGATGTATTGCATCAACCGCTGAATGGTTTGACGATTCAGGTTTTTCAGCGCCTTGCCGGACAAAGGCTGCCCGCGCATGGCTCCACGTCCTTTATTCATCATCGTTGCTGCCTCCTTTCTGCTGCGTATAATAAACTTCCTGATAGATGGGGGAGGTGCGTAGCAGCTCCTCATGGGTGCCCACAGCGGAAATCGCGCCATTATCCAGCACAATAATCATATTCGCTTCCTGTACCGAGGAGATGCGCTGCGCAATAATCAGCTTGGTCGTATGGGGCAACTCTTCGCGCATGGCTTTGCGGATCATGGCATCCGTCCGCGTGTCCACGGCGCTGGTGGAGTCATCCATGATAAGTATTTTCGGCTTTTTCAGCAGGGCACGGGCAATACAAAGCCGTTGCTTCTGTCCGCCGGATACGTTGGTACCACCCTGCTCAATATAAGTATCATACTTGTTGGGGAAGGACTGAATGAACTCATCAGCCTGTGCCTGGCGGCAGGCATGGAGCATTTCCTCGTCCGTGGCATTTTCGTTGCCCCAGCGGAGATTGTCCTTGATGGTGCCGGAGAAGAGCACGTTCTTTTGCAGTACGACGGCAACCTGGTTGCGCAGCGCTTCCAGATTATAGTCACGCACATCGTGGCCGCCTACGCAAACCTTGCCATCGGTTACGTCATACAGCCGGGGAATCAGGTTGACCAGCGTGGATTTGGCGCTGCCTGTTCCGCCCAGGATGCCCACGGTGGCCCCGGAGGGGATATGAAGGGAAATATCCTTCAGGCTCAGGTGATCCTTATTGCCGGAATAGCTGAAATTCACGTGCTCGAAATCGATGCTGCCATCGGGTACATCTTTCAGATTCTTTTCGCCATCATGCAGATCACTGCGCTCCTCCAGCACTTCGGTAATACGCTGTGCGCTGGCACGGGACATGGTCAGCATGACGAAAATCATGGAGAGCATCATCAGGCTCATGAGGATTTGCATGACGTAGGTCAGCATGCTCATCAATTCGCCTGTGGAGAATCCCGTTACAGGATCGCCGCCGGTGGTAACGATTAACCGGGCACCGACCCAGGAGATGAGAATCATGCAGGCGTACATGCAGAACTGCATCAGCGGCATGTTCAGGGAAAGCAGCTTCTCCGCCTTGGAGAAGTCCTTGAAAATACGCTCGGAAATGCCGTTGAATTTGTCGATTTCAAATTTTTCACGCACAAAGCTCTTTACCACGCGGATGCCGTGCAGGTTCTCCTGCACCACCGCGTTCAGCTTATCATAGGTGCGGAAGATGGTGGTAAACAGCGGATGTACCTTGGAGATAATCAGGAACAAACCAATGGCCAGCAATGGTGTCACCAGCAAGAAGACCCAGGCCACGCGCGCTTCAATGGAAAAAGTCATGAAAAATGCGAAAATGAGCATAACCGGTGAACGGAAAGCCATGCGCGTCATGACCAGGAAAGCATTCTGCACGTTGGTAACGTCCGTGGTCAGGCGGGTTACCAGGCTGGCGGTGGAGAACTTATCAATGCTGCGGAAGTTAAAGGTTTGAATGTTTTCATACATGTCGTGCCGCAGATTTCGCGCAAAACCGCAGGAGGCTACGGCGGCGGTGCGGCCAGCCATGGCACCAAAGAACAGGCTCAATGCCGCAGCGCATACCAGCAGTATTCCCCAGAAAAAAATCTGCTGCATGTTCTGTTCGTTAATACCATAGTCCACCAGTTTGGACATGATCATAGGAATCAAGCATTCCATTGCGACTTCCAGGATCATCAACAAGGGCGTTAGAAGCGTTGGCTTCTTGAATTCGCGGATACTTCCCGCGAGACGCTTGATCATAAATCGTCTTTCCTCCTTCTCTTATCCATAAATTACGCCTTCAAAGGCTGCCCATAGGAAAGGACAGCCTTCGAAGGAGGATAACTGTTTAATTTGCGGTGGATGGCGCCACATTGTCCTGTTCCTGCGGGAGCCCATGCTGCATCATCCGGTTAAACTCTTCGCCGGAGAGTACCTCTTTCTCGTACAGCTCCTTGGCCAGATAATCCAGCTGCGGCCGGTGCGCGGTAAGGAGGGCTACAGCACGCTCGTATTGCGCCTTCACCAGTGCAATCACCTTACGGTCGATTTCCTCGGCAAGCGCATCGGAGCAGCTCAGGGAGGTATCGCCACCCAGATAAGCGTTCTGTACGGTTTCCAGCGCTACCATACCGATGTCCTGGTTCATGCCGAAGCGGGAGACCATGGCACGTGCCAGCTTGGTGGCCTGCTCAATATCGTTGGAGGCACCGGAAGTGGCGGAATGGAATGCAATCATCTCCGCGGCACGGCCGGCAGTGAGCGTGCAAATCTTGTTTTCCAGCTCTTCCTGGGTGAGCAGCGTGTGCTCGTCTTCATCCACTTGCATGGTGTAACCCAGCGCGCCGGAGGTACGGGGAACAATGGTAATCTTTGTCACAGGCGCGGAAGCCTTTTGCAAGGTAGCCACCATGGCATGCCCGACCTCATGATAGCTGACCACAGCTTTTTCCTTTTCATTCAGCACCTGGTTCTTGCGCTTGAAACCAGCCATAACGGTTTCAATGCTCTCCTCCAGGTCCTCCTGAATCACCTTGTCACGGCCCATGCGAACGGCGCGCAGGGCGGCCTCGTTGATGAGGTTTGCCAAATCCGCACCGGAGGCACCCGCTGCGGCCCGGGCAATGGCCCGGAAATCCACATGATCGGAGAGCTTTACCTTCTTGGCATGCACTTTCAGGATCTCTTCCCGGCCCGTCAGGTCAGGAAGCTCCACAGGAATGCGGCGGTCAAAGCGGCCCGGGCGCAGCAGCGCGGGGTCCAGAATTTCCGGCCGGTTGCATGCACCCAGAATGACTACGCCCTTGGAGGCGTCGAAACCATCCATTTCCGTGAGCAGCTGGTTCAGGGTTTGCTCCCGTTCGTCATTGCCGGTAAGTCCCTTGGCATCACGCTTCTTGCCGATGGTATCGATTTCGTCAATGAACACAATGCACGGCGCTTTTTCCGCCGCCTGCTTGAACAGGTCGCGCACCTTTGCGGCGCCCATGCCCACAAACATCTCCACAAATTCCGACCCGGAGATGGAGAAGAAGGGCACGTTCGCCTCACCGGCCACAGCACGGGCCAGCAAGGTTTTGCCCGTACCTGGCGGGCCCACCAGCAACGCACCCTTGGGCATGCTGGCACCAATCTGCTGGTACTTTCCAGGATTGTGCAGGAAATCAACAATTTCTTGCAACGCTTCCTTTGCCTCGTCCTCGCCGGCTACGTCCGCAAACTTCACGCCGCCGTCAGCCTTCACATATACCTTGGCATTGCTTTTGCCAAAGGACATGAAGTTGCCGCCCATGCCGGCCTTTTGCATCCTGCGCATCAGCAGCGTGCCCAAGCCCCAGAACAGCAGCAACGGCAAAATCAGATTTACCAGCAGCACCGTCCAAATAGAGGTTTCCTGGGGACGAACCTGGGAGAAGGTCGCTTCCGCGGCATACAGCCGGTCCACCAGTTCCGGGTCATTCATGGCGATGGTGTAATAATAATGCTGGGGACTGGTAGCAATGAGCCACTCAGGCAGACGGGAATCTCCGGTGCCCTCCGAGCGGCGGGTGTAGTAGATCACGTCCTGCTCCACCTGGACCTTATCCACGTTCTTGGCATTCAGGTCGTCCAGGAAGGTATTGTAGCTTACTTCCGTTTGCTGCGTTTGCGTGCTGAACAGCTGGCTGTATACGAGGCTGTTGAGAATCATCACCGCAATCATGGCGATGACGCAGCCGATAATGATTTTCTTCCTTTTCTTATCATCCATGTGTATGTTCACCTTCTTCAATGGTAGGCGTTGACGGCAACGGGTCACATATCGGCGTGGAGCAGGGGCCGTGCGTTGCCTCCAGGGCATTTTGGTAAATCTGTGTTAATAGCCGCCGCAATAGACGCAGATCGTCCTCGGTCAATCCCTTGCGCAGCTGCTGCTCCATGGCTGTCCGGTGGACTGCCGCATCGTCCAGCAGCGCATTACCGGCGGCAGTGAGGTAAACTTCCTTTCGACGCTTATCCTTTTCGCTCATGGATGTGACGACAAGCCCCTTGGCTTCCAGGCGCTTTAACAGCCCCACCACGGTGGGATGCGCCACGCCAAAGCGCGCCTCAATATCCTTTTGGCAGCAGGCGTGTCCCTGCTGGTGAGCGATATACATCATCACCCGCATCTGGCTCAGGGTTATGGGCTTGAACCCTTGATCCGCGTTGCGTACGATGGCCGTGCTGATCCGCTTGAGGAGGAAGCCCACATCCAAGTCTTCCTCGCCCATGACATCATCTCCCTTTCCTGCTTGTGTAGCACGCTACGATTATACGGGCAATTCCCGCGGTTGTCAACGGATTCCAGCGGAATTCTTAAATCGTTCACATTTTTATATGCGTTTGCCCGGGAAAAGGTTGCCCTCCTGGAAAGGCCGTCACAAAGCAATGATACAGAAGAAATGTGAACACAGTGCAAACTTTCCGTGAAGGATTGGGACAGCAACTTGCAAAGCAGGGCGCAGACGGCTATGATAAAAACGTTGAGGTGAACGAGCTATGCGGTTACTTCTGGCGGAAGATGAGCTCGCCATGGCAGAAGCTGTCGCGGACATATTAACCTATCATCAATACAGTGCGGATACGGCCCTGCGTGGTGACGATGCGCTGCGAATGATCCAGGCCGGCGGATATGACGGAGTTATCCTGGATGTGATGATGCCGGGCATGGACGGCCTGCAAGTGCTTGCGCGTATGCGTGACCAGGGCATGCGGACTCCTGTGCTTATGCTTACGGCGAAGGGAGAAGTGGAGGACAAGGTGAAGGGCTTCGAGCTGGGGGCGGATGACTATTTGGTCAAGCCCTTTGCCATGGCGGAGCTGCTGGTTCGCGTCAAGGCGCTGCTGCGCCATGGAGGAGCTGAGGGAATGCTGAGCGCAGGATGCCTGCGCCTGGATGCGTCACGGGCCGCCCTGTGCTGCGGGCCATCGTCCCAACCCTTGAGCAAGCTGGAATACAAGCTCATGGAGCTGTTCATCAGCAATCCAGGGCGAATCTACTCGGCCGATGACCTGCTTAGTCGCGTGTGGGGCATGGACTCCGAGGCGGAGATCGGCACGGTTTGGGTATACATATCATATCTTAGGAAGAAACTGGCTTCCTTGGGCGCATCGGCTGCCATACGGTCCAAACGGGGCGTGGGCTATTTCCTGGAGGCAGGCAAATGATCCGCATGCTTCGGCGGCGCTTTATCTGGGGCGCTATGGGAGCCTTTTCAATCCTGCTGGTGCTGGTCATAGGCGGCATGATCGTTGCCAGTTATGTGATGCTGGAACGGGACTCTGAACGTTTTCTGAGCATGATGCTGGACAATAGGAACGGATATACGCAGCCCGCTTCCCCAGCAATGTTTGGGTATGAGCCGGGAGAACGCATGTTTCCTGCCGGCTTTTACGATATCGCGACGGATGCCACCGGGGAGATCGTATCCGTACAGTCCCGGGGCATCGTGGAGGATGCGGGGGTTTCCGTGCAGAACTGCGTGGCGGAAATCCTCCGCACCACCGGGGATAGCGGCAAGGTGGGCGCCTATAAATACCGCGTGCAGCGCAATGTGGATGGATCAGCACGCATGATTCTGCTGGATAACGCCATTGCGCTTCAGGGCCTGTATAATATGTTGCGTGGCGCTCTGGCGGTGGGGGCGGTATGCTGGATACTGCTTTTTTGCATTCTCCAACCGGTGGCATCCAAGGTGGCGCGTTCCTATGGCCGTAACGTGGAACGGCAAAAGCAGTTCATTACCAACGCCAGTCACGAAATGAAAACGCCAGTGGCCATCATCCTGGCCAATCTGGATGCGCTGGAGCTTCACGGGGGAGAGAGCCGCTGGAGCGCAAATATCCGTGCCCAGGTGGGCCGCATGAGCGGCATGCTCCGCCAGCTGCTGATGATGGCGCGGATGGACGAGCGCCAGTTGCGTGCCCAGGAAGAGCAGCTGGATTTCGCGGCATTGCTGCAAAATCTCCTTACCACGTATGATGAACGTTTGGAAGCGCGCGGGCTGTCGCTGGTAACGCAAGTACCTCCGTCCTTGCTCCTTCGCGGAAACCGTGAGGCGCTGGAACAGCTGCTTGTGGTGCTCCTGGACAATGCCATGCAGTACACCAACCGTGGCGGACGCATCTCCATCGCGCTTCAATCCATACGGGGGCAAGCCCGTCTGACGGTGGAAAACACGGTGGATGCACTGCCGGATTGCGAACCGGATGCATTGTTTGAGCGCTTCTATCGGGGGTACGCGGCGCACTCCCAAAGCAGCGGCGGATGCGGCATCGGTCTTTCCGCGGCGCAAAGCATTGTACAAATGCATGGTGGACACATCCACGCCAGTTACCCACAGCAGGACGTCTTGCGAATTCAATGCGAATTGCCCCAAGGCGCTTGGCGTGGGAGAAGACGGCACAAGGGAAACAGACTTATGAAGAGAGCAGGGAAAGACTGACTTTTTTTCAAAAAAGCACTTGCAATACAGAGCGAAAATATGCTATAATCCTCGTTGTGACATACGGGCGTTCCGCTGCCAGGCATTGACTTGCGCATGAACGTCTATGAGGGAAGGAGGAACACTTACAATGAATGAGATTATCCGTTCTATCGAACAGAAGCAACTCCGTACCGATCTGCCCAAGATCAGCATTGGCGACACCGTTCGTGTGTGGGTCAAGGTTGTGGAAGGCAGCCGCGAGCGTCTCCAGGCGTTCGAGGGCGTTGTGATCGCCATGCGCAATGGCGGTGTACGTGAAACCTTCACGGTCCGCCGCGTTTCCTATGGCATTGGCGTGGAGCGTACGTTCCCCATGCATTCTCCCCGCGTGGATCATGTGGAAATCATCCGCAGCGGTAAAGTGCGCCGCGCGAAGCTGTACTACCTGCGCAATCTGCAGGGCAAGGCGGCCAAGCTTAAGGAAGTTAAGCGCGTGTAAGACTGAGGGCAAAAAAAGTTCCGTGTTCCCGGTATGGGAGTGCGGAACTTTTTTGTTGCTTGAATTCTCTAATGAGCATTTCAAAGGTACAACTTTCACCCTTTGGACTTGCAATTTTTACCCGCAAAGGGTTGAAAGTGTCCAGAGAACGGTCAGCTAGCCTTTTGGATGCGCCAAGGTGCTCGGGAAAAAGTCAGATTGCAAAAATGATCCTTCAAAACACATTGCCGATAGCCTGAACCTGGAAGAGCTTCACTTTTATCCTGCCCAACAAACTCATCCGTTGCCTTCTCCGGGCCCGACCAATACCACAATTTTCCCGGTGCGCATGTCCACATGTGCCGTATACAGACACTCCCACAGGGCTTCCTCTTCCTTCCAGCGGTACCAGGAAAACTGATACAGCCTGGACGGCGGGATTTCTGCCGCTTTGGTTTCCAAACGCCAGCCATCCAGCTGCGTTTCCTCCAGCCCGTAGCGGTGCATCAGCCCCAGCTTGGCAGTGGAGAGGGCTTCTTCCATGGGAATTTCCCATTCCTGGGGAATCGTAGCCTGGGAATCAAAACCTACGACCTTGCAAACTGGCAGGTTGGCAAAGGCATACCGCTCCTCAATGCTCCATTCCATCATATCCCTGCCCAGCTGCTCTTCCCACTCCTTTTGAGTGTCATGGAAAGCGTCTTCAATGGTATACTCGTCCGTGCGCAAGGACTGCAAGAAGTCTGTGGCGTTAGAGGTACGGTATATCTCTCCTGTATCCGCCGCAAGCTGCATGCGAAAATCATATCCTTCCGTATTCTTTTTCTGAAAAGTGAACTGCCACAGCCGCACCTTGGGTTCCATGCGGTTATAGCCAAAGGCGATGAAAATCTGCCATTCTTCTTGCTCGATGTCGATTCCCAATAATTCGCGGAAATAATCCTGGGCCAAAGCCAGTGCCTCCGACTGCTCCAGTTCATTGGCGTTGGGCAACTCATCCACCCAGGGATCAACTACCCCGCATTTTACCTCCAGGAGATCGTACTCATGACGTACCTCCAGCGGCCAGACACGCTGATCTGCGCTGTACTGCGAGTTTGCTTCCTCCAGGAAGGAGTTTAATGCCTGCCAGTTTGCCTCTGCCTGTGTCAGATAGGCATAGTATCCCTCTTCCAGCCGACCCTCCAAGTTCGCGCCGGCGTTTATGGAGCTTGCGCCAACCGTGCCTACCTTCTCGCCGGCGCGCACAAACCAGCACTGCATTCCGCGACCCAGCACCTCCACCTCCTGGCCTGGTTCCAGCATGCCCAATAGGATGCATTTTCCCTGCGTGTCCAGTGCTACCTGCTCCCCGCCGGCAATTTCCGTCCTGGGCAGCGCTTCCGCTGGCGCTTGTGAGGAAACCTGGCTTGCCAGCACATAGCCTGTCAACATGTCCGCATCTTCTTCGTGCCCCAGATGTACCAAATACCATGAGCCCTGATGCGCGATAACCGTGACCGGTGCTCCCGGAAGAAAACATGCGAGCATTTGGCTATCTGCGTTATCCTCAGCATACAATACCACACCCACTTGCTGCTTGGATTGAATGTACCCTTTGGTATAATAGCCCTCCGCCCGGACGGTGCCCGCCAGGCAGAATAAAAGCAAACAAATCAGTACCCCTGTCTTTCGCATGAACAATCCTCCTTTTCACGGCAATTTTCCCTTATTCCATTAGCGCTCACCATTTCTTTCTGTTTATGGTAGCATTTGTCGGCAACGTCTGTCAACAACATGGAAACAATCGTTACAAGTGCAAATGAAAACAAACGAGCGGGCCATGAAAATGTCCGCTCGTTTCAGAATATCAAAAAGCAACATTGCCCACATCCCATACAGCAGATGCAGGCAGGGATTGCCCGGGCATCGCTATTCCGCCGTCTGCAAGGGTTCATACCGGCAAACAAAGCGGCTGTTGGCCAGCTGAAGCCATTGCGCAATATAGTTTTCAAATACCGCAACGGTATTTTCCCAGGCAGCCTGTGCGGAGGACTGCTCCTGGGTGACGGCTGCGCGGCGTGCCAGCCGTTCCTCCTCCAGCAAGGCTTGCCGGCGTTCATCCGTCAAGGTGTACCAGGTATCATTGATGGTGGAATTGGTATAATCGGGCGTTAGGCTGTCGGCAAGCACTTCAGGCTTGGGCAGGTAAAAAGTAATCGTATTCCCGCTTACGTCCATGGCAACCTTGCTTAAGTCAATGCCTACACTGGCGTGATAGTCATAGCTGATGGCCACAGATTGCACTACCCCAATGAGAAACGCCGTGGTGGTGGAGGTCAGCACGCCTTGCTCATCCACGGTGGTGGTTTCCAGACGGGCGGAGGAACGGATCTCACGGGCCAGCGTAGCGGACTGGGTCAGCGCCGCGCCGCTGAGATCCGGCATCCATTGTGCCGCAAGCCGGCTGGCATACGGGAGCATAACAAAAATAAGCACAATGCACAGGGCGCTCCCCAGTACCTTGGCAAACCAGCGTCCAATATGTTTCATGGCGCACCTCCCACCAGGGTCTGCACCCATACCAGCAGGGGGATGACCGCATATTTCGCAAGCAACACGCCAAAGGCAAGTACGCCAAAGCCCATAAAGAACGACCGCGCTTTGGAAGAACGGCGGCGAGAGCGGCCAGGCGCTGGACGATGTTCTGTACGCATTTTTTGCGTTACCTCCTTCTCGGAATGTCTATGACATTATACGATATTTTTCGCCATATGGCTACCCCCGTTCCTGCTTTCTAATGCAACCTGAAATCAATATAATGAAGAAAACCCTTGCATTTTCCGGGAAAGAATGGTATTACATAAGGGAAATTCATTTTCTCATGGGAATTCCAGATATTGGAAGGTGCGATATGGACATTAACTGGTACCCGGGACACATGGCGAAAGCAAAGCGGCAGCTGGCACAGCAGCTTGGCCGTGTGGATCTGGTGATTGAGCTTTGCGATGCACGCCTGCCGCATGCCAGCCGTAATCCCGACCTGGACCGGCTGATTGGCGGAAAGACGCGGGTGCTGCTTTTGAATAAGGCCGACCTGGCTGATCCCAACGGGACACAGGCCTGGCTGCGCTTTTTCCGCCAACAGGGATTGGACGCCATGGCTTACGTTTCCACCGCGGGAAAGGTGAAGGAAGCCTTGGAAATGATTGAGCGCGCCGCCCGGGAGACTGTGGAACGCGCGGCGGAAAAGGGCGTGCGCAAGACCGTGCGCGCAATGGTCGTTGGCGTACCCAACGTGGGCAAGAGCACGTTTATCAACCGTCTCCATGGCGGCAGTATTGCCAAAGTGGGGGACCGGCCCGGCGTTACCCGTGCGAATCAGTGGGTGAAAATCACGCCCTACCTGGAGCTGATGGACACCCCCGGACTGCTCTGGCCCCGGCTGGATGACAAGCGGGCAGCTGAGCGGCTGTGCTACATCGGTACGGTGAAGGATGATGTGGTGGATGTGGCCATGCTGGCCATTCACTTATTGGAGGATCTCCTCCAGGCGTGCCCGGGTCGCGTGGCGGAACGCTTTAAGCTCAAGGATGTATCCCTGCGCGGGGTGGACCTGCTGGAAGGCGTGTGCCGGGGGCGGGGCTTCCTGATGAAGGGCAATGTGTGTGATCTGGACCGCGGCTGCGCGGTGGTTCTGGACGAGTTCCGCGCCGGCAAGCTGGGACGGATTACCCTGGAGTTGCCTGCCCAGGAGACGCGGCGCCGCATAGCCTTGCCCGGCGCTGCACCGCGTGAGGAGGAAAACCATGGCGAAAATTGACCGCAGGCAGCGCGCGGAACAGCTGCTGTCCACGGATCGTCCCTTCTGGGAACAGGGAATGGTGGTGGCCGGCATGGATGAAGTGGGCCGTGGTCCCCTGGCCGGCAACGTGGTGGTGGCCTGCGTGGTGATGCCGCCGGAACCGGTGCTGGAGTGGGTGGATGATAGCAAGAAACTGTCCGAGAGCCGCCGGGAAAAGGTTTATGAGCAGATCATGGCTGTGGCCCGCTATGTGGGCATCGGCCAAGTGTCTCCCCAGGAGATTGATGAGATCAACATTCTGGAGGCCACCCGCAAGGCTATGCGGGAGGCGGCAGCCCAGGTCCCCGCGGATGTATTTCTGATTGACGCGGTGACGAATCTGGGATTGCACGGCATGGAAATCCCCATTATCAAGGGGGATGCAACCTCCTATGCCATTGCGGCGGCCAGCATAGTGGCAAAAGTTACCAGAGACCGGCAGATGATCGACCTGGACAGCCGCTACCCACAGTATGGCTTTGCACGCCATAAGGGATATGGCACAGCGGAGCATCTGGCGGCCCTGCGGCAATATGGTCCCCTGCCGGAACACCGCAGGAGTTTTCTAAAAAAGCTCCTGCCCAGCCCATGAAGGCGGACGCCCTGGGACGCCAGGGGGAAGCAATGGCGGAAGCCTACTTGTGTGCGCAGGGAATGCGCACGCTCGCCCGGCGCTACCGTGGTGGGGACGGGGAGCTGGACCTGGTCATGGAGGACGGCGAACAGGTGGTTTTTGTGGAGGTAAAGGCGTCGGGCCGCGGCGCTGCGGGGGAGGGCATGTGCCGTGTGACCCCTGCCAAGCAAAGGCGAATTATCCATGCGGCTTCAGCGTTTTTGCTGGAAAGGGAATGGATGGAGCGTTCCGCTCGTTTTGATGTGGTGGAGATTACTGCGGCCGGGCTGCGCCATGTGCCTTGCGCCTTTGAGGCGGGTGCATGGGATTGACGCCCACTGCGAACACTTGGGATGAAATTCCCACCAATTACGAAGTCGAGGTGTGAACATGTACAAACGGGTGCTCCTATGCTTGATGCTTTGCTGCTGCTTGGCGATGTGCTTTGCCACATCCCTGGCAGAGGAAGCGGAAGAGAATCTGCTGTACAATGGCAGCTTTGAGATCATCGGTGCGGACGGTATGCCGGATGGATGGTATACCGACCAGTACAACCGCCAGGAGGGCTATACGAATTTCGCCGTGCTTACCGGGGATGCCCAGGAGGGCGAGCACAGCGTACAAATTGAAAACCTGGGGGATAACGATGCCCGCTTTGCCCAGCGGGTGGAGGTAAAGCCGGAGAGCCTGTACTGTCTCTCCGGCTATATCCGCGCCGAACAGATTCCTGATAGCGGCTTGGGCGCCAACCTGTCCGTGGAAGGACTGTATGTGTTCAGCGAAAGCGTTTACGACACGGCAGGGGAATGGCAGTACGTGGAGCTGTATGGCGAGACCGGCCCGGAGCAGACGGAGGTAACGGTTTTTGCACGCTTGGGTGGTTACAGCGGAGAAAGCCGCGGTACCGCCGCCTTTGATAATCTTTCCCTGCGAGAGGTGAACATTGTCCCTGGCGACGGAGTGGCCAGCCTGTGGTTCGAGCCCGATGTGCAGGAAACCGTAATAGAACCTGTCCAGGAGGGGGAGGCAGATCCCTTCTGGCCGTGGCTGCTGCGTTCGCCTGGAGCGGGCGTCCACAAGAGCCGGAGACACCAGAGGCCACCGTGCCGGTGACGGCAACGGCGCTCCCGGCGGAGACACCCGCGCTGGAACCCATCACGCTGGAGTTTGAGGACCGGGAGGCCATCGACCCGATGGAGGCGTCCAAGGTAGCCCTGGCAAAGATGGTGTGGGGCGAGGCGCGGGGCTGCTCCACCACGGAACAGGCGGCCACGATCTGGTGCGTGCTGAACCGCTACGACAGCGGGGACCGCTTCTGGGCCGACACGGTGGAGGGCATCACGACCCAGCCCTGCCAGTTCTACGGCTACGACCCCAGCAACCCGGTGGACCCGGACATCCCGGCCCTGGTGGAGGATGTGCTGGCCCGCTGGATGGCCGAGAAGGAGTGCGTGGGCAGCGTGGGCCGGGTGCTGCCGAGAGAATACCTGTACTTCACCGGAGACGGCGTACACAACTACTTCACCACGGAATGGCAAGGCGGGCAGACCTGGGACTGGTCCCTGGAAAGCCCGTATGAGGAGGAATAGGCCACATGAAACTTTTAATTGGTGGAAGCCCCTGCACACACTGGAGCATCGCACAGACAAAGAACCGGGAAACGGAAGCCAGCGGCATCGGCTGGGAGCTGTTTCTGAATTACCGCATTGCGCGGGACAAGTACCAGCCGGATTTCTTCCTGTACGAGAACAACAAGAGCATGGCGCCTGCCATCAAAGCGCAGATCAGCAAAGAGCTTGGTGTGGAGCCTGTCCTTATCAACAGCGCCCTGGTGAGCGCACAGAACCGCCAACGCCTGTATTGGGCGGGCAGACGGAACCCGGACGGCACATACAGCCAGGTGGCGGTGGAGCAGCCGGAGGACATGGGTATTCTGCTGCGGGACATTTTGGAAAGCGGCGTCTGCTGGAGGGAAAAGGCGTATACGCTGAAAGCCAACTACTTCAAATCC